>Ga0247608_10000046_pt1 | contig 241681 bp, 264 predicted proteins | sample 176DNAGHGlowgp2_FD_193490 | JGI IMG/M metagenome (GOLD analysis project Ga0247608, IMG submission 193490) | Sheep rumen microbial communities from Palmerston North, Manawatu-Wanganui, New Zealand - 1766 DNA GHGlow gp2 | ecosystem: Host-associated > Mammals > Digestive system > Stomach > Rumen... | reverse complement strand
TAGTGGCTTAATACATGCAAAAAATAAATTATTTGATGTTGAAGGGGTTTCAATCGATGAATTCTCAAATGATGACATTGTTAGAAATACATTTATAACAAAAATTTTTGAAAAATGGTAATTTTTTGGCAATAACATCGCAGTTGGCACAAAATAATTTTAAAATGCAGTCAGAAGTGGCTGCATTTTTTATGATATTCTAACGAAGTCTGAAAGGATTGACTTTATATCATATCCTTCAAGTTTCTTAATGTCTCCTGGTTTATCACCACTTTGCTCCATACCAGCCCAAGGGTGTACATGGTGCATGATTGCACCCTTCATAATCTCAAGAAGCTCTACAAGTTTATCACCCTTCGGTACTTGATGAAGACTTTTAACAGTGTTATCAAAAGTAACCTCGTTGACAAGTGTATTTTTATCATGTATACTTGCCTTTACATCTTCATCATGATTACTCATAATGTTGATATAATCAGCAACGATATTAACAACACTATCACATGCATAATCCTGGTCAGTAGCAAGCCCGTATTTATGTTTGAGCTGTATGTATGCTGGGTCTGTATCATTGAATATAACGTCTCCAAGTGTTGAGTCTGTAGTAGAACCATCATACTTCATACGTATTCCAGCCCTCATTGATACCTCACTTGTGTTTGAATCATCGTCATATCTTGTTATGACATCTTCCTGTCCCCTACCAACAATTGCAATGTCATTTGCCTTAGGGAATGAACCACTTGTGGCATCATTGCTAGATATTCTTCCTATGGGAAGGTTTTTAGAAGCCTGGAGAACTGTTGTTGCGTCCTTTGCTGGGCAATACTCATGGTACTGTGGTTGAGAGATAAGCGGACCTATGTAATACCTCTGACCCTCTGAGAACTCACCCAAGGCATCTGCTATAACAAGCACAGCCTCACCCTTCTTAGGAACACTCTGGAATGTCTTAGGAAGGAGTGGGAAAGCCCAAGGGAGGGTTTCTACTGGTTTACTCTCGTCGTACTTATCCTCATTGAGTTTTACACGTACCCTCAATGCGTCAGCACCATTGGTAGAATTCTTGTCCTCAATCTCGACAACAGTGCCTATTTTTATCAAAACCTTACTCATTGCTTAATACTCCTCTTTTCTTAAGTTCGTTATTAGCCTCTATGTACAGGGCATCAAGTTCTTGAAGCTCTGCTATCAAGCCAAGAATCTTATCCTTCTTGACATTATATTCGTTCTCATAACCCATAATCTTTAGGTTAATCTCAGCATTCGATAACTTTGTGAAATCTACTTTCGTTTTCATATTGAATCAATTAATAAGCACTGCCAAGTCCTATTCCAGGAGTAACATTAGTACCAGCACCAGGTCCGCTTACAATATTCAGTGTTCCTGGCTGTATTCCAACCTGTATAGACATATCCTTCCTTATAGCCCTGTATACCTCATTGACAACAGCGTATGTAAACCCTATTGTCAAGTTAGTACTACCATCTGGCATAGTTCCAGTAGGTATTCCAATTCTATTCAAGTCCTTTGTAATGTTGGAAACTGAGTTAACGACTGAAAGTCCTGGTCTCTTAATCATCGAGCACACAAGGAGTATCCTAGGAACTTGTGGGAAAGGTGTTCTTACATTCTGGAAATAATTCTTTATAGTCTGGCAAATCTGTGATATACCCATAGTATTAACAGTTATTAGTTGAAGGTGATTCTCCCTTCTTATTTGAGCTGACATCAATATCAGCATAATCAACGGTATCAAGCTTGGTCTCAAGGTCTTGATTACCGAATCTGAACCATATAAGAGGACAGTTACGTATAATCTCCTCCATAGCCTCTGCAATGTCCTCAAGTCTCTCTCTAACGATGATTGAGGTGAACATTTCGAATATTGGACGAAGCTCTTCCATGACGAATTTCAGAAGCTCCTGGATTATCAAGTCAACGACTTCCTTCACAATCGATACGATTATGCTCCTCATGGCTATGAGGATATCGTTGAAGGTAATCTTCTCCCATGTTCCACCCATCAGCTGCTGGTTGACCTCAAGAAGCATCATAAGCTTAGGGCTAAGTATGGCATTCATAATTGCCATTATAAGGTTCTCTATGAGGTCAAAGACAAAGCTATACTGTACCTCTATTTTATCCTTGTCATCACTGCCTTCACTGATTATTACACTAGCCTGCGTAATAGCCCTATGAAGTACATCAGCACGCTCATGTAGGTCAGTCTTAGTATCATATTCAGCAAGTATTTCATCAACTGAGTCGAACACGCCAACTTCCTTTGTTATTTTGCCGAACTTTTGCTGTCTTGCTCTCTTCTCCTGGGCTTTCTGCAACAATGCATCGTACTTGCTATTATCAAAGGTGAAATAACAGTCATTTATCTCAGAATCATCACTGTTGATAATCTGTCTTATAATTTCCTTTATTTGTTCAGTACCGTCCTCGTGCTTAGGCGATATGCTCAAATTGATTCCAGCCCTTATGCCACATAATGTATCTATGAGTGTCTTTACCAATACCTTGGCATCAAACAACTTCATACCCATTATATAGTCATAGTTAAATTCGTAGACGGTAAGACCTGGATAGCACTCTATAAGCTGCGGTATCAAATCAGCTGGGGTTGTAGTAACCTTACCACTCTTCTTGTCTATTTTAACAGCACCTCCAGCATACGTATCTGAAGTACTGTCTTGGTCAACTATTGTATACTTTCCGTTAGGGTCGTATTCACCCTGTGCATTGAAGAGCATTCTCTTGAATCTCCAAGGTGGCTCTCCATTACCAATATCTGGAATATGTACAAGCGGCTTTGGAAGTATCGTAAATCTTATTTTGTTGTTTACCAATCCAGTTATAGGAGTATCTGCAACAGCATCCATGAACTGAAGGTTACATATAGCTCTCTCCTTAGAGTAATCCCTTGACTTATTGGCGTTTACAGTACCAGATTTCTTGTCATAGTGCCATCCAAACCCAAGGTTTTTACCCAACTGGTCGGCACGTCTGATATACCAGTTTACACTAGTTCTATCATCTGATACAGGCACAAGTGTATTCCTTACTATATTGTTGTTCTCATCACGCTGTGCATCAATACACATGGAGATAATGTTAGGACTGCTTGTAGGGTATCTAAAAGTATTTCCTGGAAGTATCTTACTACTACCAGCAGGAATCTGAATATTAAGCTCAGAAAGCAACGTACCATTTGCTGGTGTCACATTTGCTTGTATTCCACCATTTCCAAGACCATGTATCTGGTCATTAAAGGTTGAATTATCAACACTAATCTGTGATGAGTGTGGAAAACTACCTTTATGTATTACAAACCAAAGGAATGCATCGAAATCATCAGCTCTTGCAAACTTATATACATCACTAACACCCTCAAGCCCGAAATACTTGTTTTTGCCATCATCTGATAATGGATTGACAGACAACTTATCCATCATATCTATGGATTCGATATTAATGTCAATACCATACATATTCATGGTGTTTGAGTCAGTAACCTGCTTGTGGCGTTTCCTGTATTTGTCTGGTATTCTTGGGTCTATTGAACAGGAAATCATCTTCTTAAGATTGGTAAGAAGGATTGCCTTAACACTTATCTCAAGAGCTGGTACGACGTATATCAGAATCCTTGTCAAGAATTCTTCAAGTCTTTCACGCTTAACGCCAAGACTTTCAAGTATCTGTAAGAGGAAACCGATAGGATTGGTAGCAAAGGTGATTGATATAGAAGGGCTTTCAAGCATTATGGTAAGGATTGTAAGCACCTTGTCTGTCAACGCCTTGGCGGTGTCAATGGTCGCCATCGTCTCTTGCTGTGTGTTCTTTAGACTAGCCATTACTTCTTAGTGAGCTGTATTTTCTTAGTTTGTTCCTGTTCATTTAATGAGTCATCCACAATCTTTCTAATGTCTTCGAAATTGAATGACACGTTCTTCACTGCCTCTCCGTTTTCGAGGGCACTCTTGACATCACCGTTATGGTGTAGAATATCTGTAAGCAGTTTAGCTATATCAAGCTTCTTTGCTATAGCCTTGTCCTTTATACCCATATAGTCGTTGATTGCCTTGGCATATTTTGCCTTGGCCTCCATCGGTTCTTCCTGTAGATTTGTTGCAGTAGACAACTTGTTTATCTCGTTCTGAGACTGTATAATCTGTTCATCAGCGAGTCTGTATGTCTCCCGCAACAGGTCCCTAATATTCTGTATGTCGTTTAATTCTATCTTTAATTTAGGCATTGTTTTTGTTATAAATATTGCTGTTCGGATTATTCATTGATAAGATTCCATTTAACGTCATAGTATTTTTTCTTATACACCCTAATGGCATCCCTTATCTCCTTCGTATTGAGCATGGTGGTCTCCTTAAGGTACAACAAGATGGAACTCTTGTTGAACTTGTTGCTACCCATCTGTGCAAACAATTCCTCCCAGTTTGTCATAAGCTGGATGAGTGCGAGACCTACCTTCTTCTCATTTGCATTGAGTCTAAGCCTCTCAGCATCGTCAAGAATCTTCCTAATGCTTTCAACCGTGTTTCCAGTCAGTTCTGACATGAAGGTTTTCGCAGTGTCATAGTCATTGTAGGAATACCTTATATCATCATTGAAACCACCCTGGGAACTGTCAAACGGATTGTCGTATGACGTGTTTCTTTTCTGGTTCTTCGTAAACTGGTTAATCTTGTAGATGAGATAGTTCTTGCATATTGTACCACAGTATGAATATGCCTTATAATTGGTGGTAGGGTCAAAGCATGAAAGCTTTGTCATGAGGAATGAAATGGTGTCGTCGAAAGTCTCCTGGAACTCTTCGTCTGGTGGGTAAAGGTTATATCTTCTAATAATTGATTCTATCATCTTCGTGAAGGCTGGCTTCAAGATGGTATTAAAAATCTGGTTTCTCTCCCTCTCATTATCACTTGAAATGTAGTCAACTACAGCCTGCTCTTCACGCTCATAGAAGTAGCCTTTTCTTTCCTTGGATGGCTTTCTGCCTCTCTTTTTCTTAACTTTTTCTTCGGTTACACAAATTTCTGGCATGTCTGGTGATATTTATAATTGTAGAGATTTGCTTTCTCCACTTATTTTATATTACTAAATATTCCATCAAAGGCAAATCTGTGTAATTCCAACACACTTTCTTTCACATTTTCTCACATGAAAATCTTCGTGTGCCTTTTTGATGTGTAAAAAAATGGCATTAACCATCATGAATTAATGCCATTGAAACTAACAAAATATAAATGCAACTATTACTAAATCTTATTTCTTAGCTCCTATTTCTGAGTTAGGAGCATATTCTTCGTCACTTCCTGGTATCTCTGGCTTATATTCTTTCTTACGGTCCTCTTTAAAGTACATCTCACGTTTCGCAAGGTCAAACCACCACTGTGACTCCTCCTTGCTGACGGTGTTCTTGTATGTATCTACAAGTGAACCCTTCCTACCAAGTGTGTGGTTATATCCAACCTTAGGTATGACGAATACCTTCTTACTCTTATTCGTTGCACGAAGCAGCCACTCATACCAGAATGTAATCTTGATGGAAGGTTTTAAACCGCCAACCTCATTCCAGTCAGCCTTATTGAATACACTTCCTGTGAGATAGAAGTCGAAGTAATTCTGCAAACAGTCTGCATCAATGAAACCAAGCTCATTTGAAAATGCAGAAGCCCATGCAGCCTCATTACCGAAGCCGATATACTTTCCTGTACCGAACTCTGTGATATCCTCAAGGCACATGAACACACTAACGTCTGGCATGAAGTCAATATATTTCTTTACATTTGCAAGCCAGATTGGTGTATATGTATCATCAATTTCAAGGATTGAAAACCACTTCACGTCCTCGTTGTTATTAAATGCTCTTACACCGTTATTAACAAGGTCAGCGAAGGTGCTACCTTCCTCAGTTGATGGTACTAGGGCAGCTCTGTCAGAGAGTCCCTTTACCTTTGCTGGCGTAGTACCCTTTGGCACTGAAAGACAGATTGGTGTATCCTTTGGGATTGACTCAATTGCCTTATTAACAAGCTCTATATTTTCCTTACCGAACTCATGCATCGGTATAATTATTCCTAGTTCCTTCATATTCTTTCTTAATTTTTTCCTTTAGTTTATCAATGTATTCTGCTTTAATCTCATTAAAGCTTCTTTCATCACCATTGAATTTCCTTATTATCACCTCACAACCCAAAGCACAAGCTTCTGCCTCTGCATCAATCTGAGTTGAACCAATGATGGTAGCAGCATTATTGATTAATCCAACTACATCCAATTCCTTGCAATACTTAATGAACTTTAAGAAGTTAAACAAGTCAAGGTCATTCAGTTTCTCCGCATTTCCTACAGACCCACAGGTTATTCTACGTATCATTGGGAACGCAACTGTGCTAAAAGGCTCACCAAAGTTCTGGTGATTTTCATTCTCAGTAAGGAGATAAACAGCCAACTGTTCCATACCAACGGCACATCTCTCCCTAAGCTCACCGTCAAGGCCTTCGATGAAACCAAATTTCTTCCATCTATCGATGTAGGTTTCAATCATCTTCTGACCCTTCTCTGTTCTCTTGAAATCCTTGTAATTGTGAACTAATATAGACCTATCCAGGTAGATATTTTCACCCAGGTATTTTATGAACTCTGCCATTATTCTTCCTCCTGTTTCTTAACCTGTGTTAACAATTCTTCCATTTCCTTCTTTCTCCTCTCAAGGACTGAAGTAACGTAATCGATAAACTCCTTCTTGGTCTTCTCCCTGTTATAGTTCCCCAGGGTCTTCTTAGCCTCCTCAGCAAGTACTGGTGGCACTTTATCGGTAATCCATGAACGCACAACGCTTGCAAGCTGCTTGTGAAGTGTGTCGTAGTCATTGAACCATACGCAACAGTTTGGAAGTTCTTCACCATCTGCCCAGTCAAGGGATGTGTTAGGAACTTTTACCATAGTGATACTTCCACTCTTCATTGCCTCAAGTGCTGAATACATAACACTGGCTGACTCGTCAACAACGATGGTGATAGCACCCTCACGAAGTGCCGTTGCAAAGTCCTCCTTAGAGAGGTTTCTAAGCTCCTTGAATGAAACCCACTTGAAGTACGGATACTTCCAGTAGAACGGCTTAACGATTCTCTTGATGTCAGACTGGTCTTTTGAAATTACATTGATAACCATCTTCTTAGGTGGAATGGTACTACCGAATATCTTTGAGATATAAGGGTTAACCTTTGTAAGCTTAACGTAAGGGAAAGCCTCAGTAAGCTCAGCAGCCTGGTAGTTTGAGTTGGTGATACCCTCCATGATGCCGAAGTCACCCCACTGTGCTGCGTATGGCATCTGCTCAACAACGTAGTCATAGTTCTGGAGAATAACGACTCTCTTACATGGAAGATTTTTAGTCTGATTCATAACCTGGGAATAAATCTCTGGAATGAACAGCACGTCAGAAGGTGACGTACCAACCTCTCCTTTATTAACATTGTAGTGTGGCAGGTTAGTGTATTCCTCACCAAGCCAAGCACCAACACCTACGAATTCCTCCTCAGTGTGGAGCATGCTAACATCATATCCGTCTTCCTTTGCTATCAATGCAAGGTTGTAAATGTACTCAAGGCTTCCACTTGGTACTCCCTTTGTATCGATTACGAAGAAGAACACCCTGTTTTCCTTCTTGTCTATCTTAGCAATCTCTTTGTTAATGTTCTCGATTACTATCTTGTTCTTATCACTCATCGCTGTCTTGTTTTAATTCTTTTATTAACTCATACGCCTCCATAGTGTTCACGGTAATCTCCTGTCCCAATGAAATTGCAGCCAGGTCGTCTATTGAATCCATGATGTCAATGAACATCTTTATTAAGTCGTATCTGATGGTAAACTGACTCACGTCATCCTTTACTTTTACCTCTTTCACCTCCTTGGTGTTGGGAATCATTTTATCCTCTTTCTTGTCGTAGATGAAGTTTTCTGTTATTTCCACCTCACTTGTTCTCTTGTCAGCGTCCCCGAAGACGAACTCACTGATTTTGTTAATGTCAAATATAAGATTGGTCTCCCCTTTCTTCATAATAAAATTGTTTTAAAAAATTATCATCATCAATTATTTCACTCAGATTATTATAATTTGACATCGCCTTGTCTTTGTTTTTCTCGTTGAACTCCCTGTTGATAAGGACAATGTGCTTACCCTCTGGTATCTCTTCCTCAAACATCTGGTTGTTTGCTGTGATTACCACGTCGCATTCCTCCCAGACCTCTGATATTTTCTTTGGGAAAAATACCTTTCTAACCCTTGCTCCTATCTTACTTAAGAAGAAGAATGTAGACTGAATTGTAAGTGCCTCCTCATTCAAGCTGTAGAACACTATCCTAATGTCCTCCTCCTCTATGTTCGTGATATCAGCAAGCCAGTTTGTAATCTTCACTGCCAGTTTTTTCTCAGCTGTACCAGCGCATCCGAATATTTCATAAGGATAATCTATGTAGATGAAATTGCTCTTTTCTTTCTTGCTCTTGAACTTGCAATACTTCTCAATAACATCTACCCTGTCATCCAATTCGTCCCAGTCCATTGATGGGTCAAATTCTTTCGCATAATATTTCAGAATCTGTTTATTAATATTCCTAACAACATGATTCAGTTCTATTCCTATTGTAATCATATATAAAAAATAACACTTTTTACTTATTATTCAAGGCTTTTTCCAAACATTCTTTACAAATAACCTGTTCTCCGTCTGCTGACAAGATGTCAGCATCATAGACTGACATTTCCTTACCGCATATCGAACAGTACGCCTTCCTCTCACTGTTGACCATTTCAACAGGGGTATCCTTCCTCTCCTTCTTCTCGTACTTCTCAGCCATTTCCTTTGAGTAATACTTTGATTCCAGGTCAAGTGGAAGTCTCATATATCCGTCCCATGAGAATGTTACCAAGAACTCTTGTCCATTGTCTTCAAATTTCTCAAACTTAGGATTCTCTACGAAGCTATAGTTGACAAAATCATTTTCCCCCTTAGCCTTATATGTGGTGAATGACAGAGTTACAAGTGATGAGGTTATCTCATGCCTTGCCGCATCATGCTCATTCCTAATATCCTTCAGCTTCTCCAGCTCATTTATGAACGGCTTAGACTTGGCATTATATGGGTTAGGCTGTTTCTCGAAGTGAAGGGTTGTCTGAATGGTAGCTGGTCTCTCTGTCATCCTGGTGTCGATGAACACATCTATCACAGTGGCAAACTGTTCAAGTTTGAACTTAACGGTAGAATTATACATTGCCTCAAGTCTGTACTTGTCAATTCCATAGTCATTCACACGCTTTAACTCGTCAAGCACTGAAGAACACATGATGCCGTTCTCCTGTGAAAACTTTATCTTACCTATTTCCATCTTCTCTGGTTCATCCTTCTTAACTGCCACGCCATTACCCAGATATTCGTACTTTTCAGCCTCACCAGCGACCTTATAAGTCCTGTACCTTAGTTCCTCTACCTCCTGGGTCACTTCGCCCTTTAGGAGGTGTTTTCCTACCCTCTGGTCTTTAACTTCCTGGGATATGGAAACATCGTTACCGTCTGAAGTACCAGCACCAAGAATTTCGTCACCAGCAGCCTTCATTCCGAATGGCAGTCCATACCAAAGGTTAAGAATATATTTCTTTACTTTATTCATATTCTATTTCTGTCAATAATCTTTTCTTTAATTCATTGGTTATTCTGTCTTTTATTGCAAAATACTGCTGTCTTTCATTGATTGTATTTTGCACATCAGCAGGTATCCTGTTAGATGCATCAAGTACGTTATCTCCAGTTGCAAGGATATAACCATCTGTCATCCTTGAATATTCTCTACAAATGTCAGTTGCCACATTATACATCGCTGTCAACTGCTCAAAGCTCATTTCACTTAATTTCATACATGCAAAAATCGTGCCAAATTATTTTAAAATATCAATTGGAAATCTATCTCCGTATAATCTATTGATAATTTCCCTGTTTTTATACCATGAATCTTTCAGCTTACCTATTGAATTATGTGCAAGTCTTATATTTGTTGTCACACCAATCTTGCACTTGCCAGCGAAGTGGTTAGCAAGACAAAAAGCAATGTCATAGAAGTCAAAACCTTCAAGGTCTCTATTGAAATTCTCTGATATTCTCTCCTTGTGTATGGCCATGAAAAGACCGTCGATTACAACAACATCCTGTAAGTCCTTAGTAAGCAGTGGTGAGAAGGTCGTAAGCCATGTTTTTCCTTCGGCTCTGTGAAGAACCTGTCCGAATTTTTTTTCATAGTTCCACCATGCGCCACCCTCATCGAACTGTGCAGAACCAGCAACACCAATAATACCGTAATCCTGGTGCTCATTAAATTGTCTCAACACTTCAGCACCCCATCCCTTCCTAAGAAACTCTATGTCATCATGTATGAATACGATGACCTTTTCTACTATGTCCTTGGATACAGCCATGTCAGCATATATTCTGGACAGGCTAACGCCCTCTGGGTTGTGAATAAAATAGACATGGGCATCACAACCACAGGTTTCCTTTATGTGTTCAATAAATGGTTTAATTTCTTCGTTTGTTTTCTTGGAACAAAGAACTATTGCAATATTACTTTCCATATAAACGTTTTATATAAAAAATAAAAAAAAATGGTCAAAAACAAAGTTTTGACCACCTTTTTTTACTTATTTACTACAGAAATTGCATTTTGTGAGTTTACTATTAATACAGCTAACGTTCTAAACTGTCTCAGATTCTTTGCCCCAACATAGGACATTGCTGAGCGTAGGTAATCCTTAAAGTTCTCAACCCACCCAGCCATAGTATATTTAATTGTAATGACCTTACTTATACCCTCGCTGGTCTTTGTCTTTGAACCGTTCATTGCAATCTGTCCTTCCCTTGATGCCATGCCGTAGAACACAGCTGATATATCACCTAGGAAATAATCTTCACCCCTATCCTTCTTAAGATACCATGCATTATTCTTAAAGTATATCTTATCATAGTCAACCAATGGTCTTGAATAACCACTGTTACAGTGCTTAGGTGCTGCTGACTCCAGCATACTTGCAAAGGCACTACCCACCATGACGTAATCAGCTCCAAGTGCAAGTGCCTTGATAATGTCTGAATAGTTTCTTATTCCACCGTCAGCAACAATCTTAGGTATTGATTTGTATACTGTGGACTTTTCTTCAAACCAACGTTTAACTGTTTTTTTCCTTTCAGCAACCTTGTCTATAAGTGATGCCATCGGCATGTGTACGCCAGTGTTACTTGTTGAAAGACAACCGAATCCACTTCCAATACCACATCTTATGTAGTCAACTCCAGCAGCGGCATATGAGTAATATGCGTCTGGATTAGCAATGTTACCAGCCATGATTTCAATTCTGTTACCATATTTCTCCTTTGCTATTTTTACTAGCTTTAGTATTCTTTCCATATGACCGTTAGCAACATCTATCAGTACTTTCACTGTATGCTTCTCAAACGTTTTCTTCTCAGATTCGCAAAAGATATCTTCAAATTCATTGAGTGAGAAAGCTGCCCAACTACCATCAAATGCGTATTTTATTCTAACCTCTAAATCTTCAGTTCTTGGTAGTATTGGTATGATACCATTATCCTTGAACCTCCAGAAATTAGCAGGGCTTACAACTGTGTCCATAGGAGCAGTGAACAGAGGGAGCATTCCGTCTGGGTTGAATGGGTCACACTCTGCTCTATGCTCTATGAGACTCTTAGTACCAGGGAGTATTGTCACATCCCTGTAAGTATAATGAACTTCCTTAATCAATGCCATAAGTTTTCTTCTTCCATTTTATATAAAAATCCAGCTCGTATGGTTCTCCGTTGAGCTTTTTTATCCTATCAACGTTATAGTGGAATATTCTTCCGCTATCACTCTTCACTTGTAGAGAACGATATCCATCATAGAATTTTAAGAATTTGAAATCTTCTTCACTATTATTATATGCCAAAAGAGTGAGCTTATCACCTTCCTTAGGTTCATTCTTCAGAAATATGTTTCTGCTTACGAAGCCAGTCCACAATCTTGAAGCCTTATTGTAATTCTGGTTTATTTGAGAACAATTGTAACCGAAAAAATAATATTCTAATTCTGAGAATAGACCGTAGAATCCATTGTGAAATGTGAATTCATTTGCAAAGGTCTTGAAATCCTTAAATACCATATCCCATGTATGCCAGTCTGGTACTTGTATTACCTTACCACGTTCCCTTGCTTTAATGAATGGCATTATGCCTCTAATCTTAGCATATTTAATAAAAACTTCTATTGGTTTCATAATTTAATTTCCTGTTGAACCGAAACCGCCAGAGCCTCTGTCTGTTTCTGAAAGCTCTGCTCTTTCGGAAAGTACTACATCTGGATATGGTAGAACCACCATCTGGGCTACCCTATCCCCTACCTTATATGGTGCGAAATTTAATGGATTAGCGTAAACCCAGTCAGCACTACCCATTGCATTCTGTACGGCATTTGGCCATGTAAACTCTACTACGTTTCCGTTTGTAATTGTAAATGAGTTGTACAATATGCTATTGAAGAATGACCTTGACTTTTCCATTTCAGCCCTAACATCAAGTGATGTTCTGTTCTTATAGCACACCATTATCTCACCCCTGTATATGGCTGAGTCAACAATTCCAACATGATTACACATGTATGCATCGGTCTTCCTATTTGAACTCCTTGGGAATAGGAATATACCATAGTGCTGGTCTGACTCGAATGCCAATCCTGTATGATAGATGTACATATCGTTCTCACGGTCATACTCTACTGAGGTGGCAGTTAAGTCCATTCCTACGTCCCCATCGTGTGCATATGTAGGTATTACAACATCCTTTGATAGTTTCTTGAACTTAACCTCAAGTTTTGTCTGCCCTAACGCCTCCTTAGCAATCGTTAGAAAGTCTTTTCTATCATCAGTAACTATCTCATCCATATCACTTCCTGTTTATCTGGGCGTAAGTCATTTCATTTGCCATTCTAACAATCGTAGCCATAGTGCTTGAATGCCATCTAGCTTGGTCATCGGTGAGGTCTCTATCATTCACTGTCATAACCTCTGCCTCTTCTGGTGTGAACGTAACACCAGCCTGCTGCGCTAGAATAAGTGAGTGAAGACCAGTTCTTATTGAAGGCTGATTGTCAGAATATTTGTAAGTCAATAGTCTTTTCTCAATTTCCCACTGGTTATCATTAGGTACAAGTCTTACAGCCTTTGCAATGTGATGCAGAAGGCAAACCTTTACTAGGGTGTTTTTATCAACCCTCATGTCCTCTGGTAAAAGCTCGTTCAGCTTCACCGCGTAAGGCGTAAGAACCTTCAATACAATCTCTATAAGAGAGCCTGGATAGGCATTACCATACTCATTTGAGTTTGTGAAACTTGCATCTTTCAGTGCTAGCATAAAAGCATCTAGCGAACTCAAATCAACTCCTACTTGCTTTAATTTCTTGTTGTAAAGCTCAAAATTTTTGTTTTTCTGCTCTTGCGTAATCATATTAATACTCTTGATTTTAATAGTTTGACATTTTTACTAAAATTTAGATTTCACAATGCAAAGATATATAAAAAATATTAAAAAAACAAGTTTCTGCTAACATTTTTTAATATATCGATATTTAATATAATTTTATAATATTATATAATATATTAATATATTCTAATATAGTATTATTTAGTATCTAAGTAATATTTATAAAGAAATATATTTTGTATTATGAAGAAAATTGTAAGACTTACAGAATCAGAACTTAAGAATATAGTAGAAACTTCAGTTAAACGTGCTATCCAGGAAGGAGCAGTTAATGAAGGTTTTGGAAAAGATGTTGCTAAGGCAGTAGGTACTGGTGTATTGGGTGCTGGTCTTGGTGTGGCTGGCGTTGGTACTGGATTGTTTGACGACCAAATGGATGCAATTGATAATAATTCAAGAGCTTTCCCAGAGGATAAAGCAGAGTTCGGTGACAGGCTTAAGCCAGCTAATTCAATACCTTCACAGGCTGAGCTTCCAGCAGACACAATCGGTTGGAAGAAGGCTAACCACATGGAATCTCGTATCAGACGTGCTGTAATGGAATCAATCATGAACTTAATGAACGAAGAACAAGCTTAACCAGAGTAAAGAGATATGGATAAGATTAATAAAATAATAAAGGAATCCATAGACAATTTTGTACTCTCAGAAGCTAGACTAGTAGACCCTAATGAGGCTTGGGCTAACTTGTATGGAGGTACTACAAAGCAGAAGAGGATTAAGAAATACGGCCCTGGTGGACCTCCACCAGAAGAGGCAACACCTAGGAAGAGAAAGGTGGTGAAGAGTCTTGATGATGCCGAGACACCTAACCAGATTGGAAGGGTTCTTAGGAACGAATGGGATTGCCAGGCACTTAAAAACATTCTCAGTTTTAACAAGAATGTATGTGGTATGTATGGAAAGAATAATGCTAATGCTTTTTGGAACTTTTTCGAAAGCACACTTACTCCATTCCACACTAAATACAGGGAGGTTAGCAAACTTACCAGTGATATTGAAAACTGGGCTAGACAGGGTGATAGAAGTGGCGTACTGTACAGAATTAAGGACTTACCTAAACCACTTGAGGAACTTGCTGACGTATTCACGGCTTTGTACAATAAATGTCAGACGCTACAGAAGCTTGCAAAGGCAAACGATGTACCGTTACCAGGTGGAATGAAGCCTAGTGTGATTAACGGCTACATGACATCACATGGTCTTAGCAGTCTTGTTATATACAGTGGTAAACCAAGGGATATACACAAGATTACAAGCAAGCTTAGAGATTGTGCTGAGTTAATAAGGTATAAGTGGGGAGACAATCTTGGAAGCGGAACAAATGATGACAGATTACCAGTAGACATGAGTCATAATGAATTAGGAATAACCACAAAGTATAAATAAAAAAAGGGGATAGAAACCAATCTATCTCCTTATTTTTTTATTCTTTATTCACAAGACTCTTGTAGAACTCAACTCTCTGCTTACAAATCATCTCAAGTGAGTATCTGTCCTTCACGAAGTTATATAGGTTGTCCTGGAGCTTCTTAAGCATCTCTCTGTCGTTTGCAAGCTTGTTAATATACTTAGCCCAGTCCTTATGGTTCTTTCGTGGGTCTACAAGCAGTGCTGTGCCGTTCTCGTTAATCTTTCCACCCTTCTCAATCATAGGAATCAAGTTGATGGTATAAGCACCGAAGTTCTGTGCAATGAATGCAGTGTGTGTGAATCCACACTCAATCTCCTTAAGCTCTGACTTAACGCCATTAAATTCGTTCTCCTTCAGTGGAGCAATAAGCACGTCCACGTTAGCGTAGTGCGTGGCATAGTTATTGATGTCCCTAGTCCACATTCTACGATAAGGTTCATTGGTGAATGGGTCATCAACATTTGCAATGTACTTCATAAGGAACTCCTTATGCTCTGGTGATACTGTCTTATAATCATCTGTAAAGATTTTTTCATAATCACACCATACACTCTCCTGTGGAAGAATTGGCCTGGTCGTTTTCTCTCCAGTATCCTGGTTGTAGATGGTTCTGTTACCCCTGGTGTCAAAGCCACAGAGTACAAACTGTACCTTTGACTTATCAACCTGCTTTGCAATACCATTCAACAACTGAAGGTCTTTTAAGTGTGAAGAACCGCAAATGATACCAACTCTCAGCCTACCATCGCCCTCTGTCTTTGGAACAGCGTACTGTGGCTCTTCTGGGTTGATTGCATTAGGGAATACCTTCACATTCGGATTATATTTCTTGATGACCTTGGCAAAGATGTCTGTGGTAGTGGTTACATAGTCAGCTTTCTTAAGGTGTTCTATGATTGGCTCGTGCCACTTCTCCTTCTTTGCGGTAAGTGACATTGGGTGGTCGTCACCAAGCTTGAAGTGGTCATCAATATCTATAATGACTGGAATGCCCAGGAACTTAATCATATCCATAATCTTGCACTGTTTATCTAGCTGTTTATGGATGTGTATCAAGTCATATTGCCTTAGAAATGCCTCAAGGTCTCCGTTAGGCATATTATAGACAATATCCACATCGAATTCATCACTGTAATGTTCTCCGATATAAACGTGTGGGTCTACTGAACGAAACTTTCCGACACCAGTTCTGTCGGAAGGAATCACTAACATTTTGATTTTCTTATCCATTTTTAATATATTAAAAAATTATTTCTTCTGTTTAAAAGATAAAAGGCATATGATAAGAAACAAATATTTATAGTTAATAAAATATATAAAATAATAAAAGGTTCAATCACGTGATTGAACCTTTTTTCTTAACATCATTAATATTAGAAACTTTTCTCATAGAGCACTCATAAATGTCACCATTGTTAGCAAGGAACTTGAATGATTTACCAAGGCTTATTGTATTTACTTCACTACCCTTACCTTCATTAATCATCTTCTTACTGAGTGATGATGTATATTTTCTTACAATTTCCTCTACGATTGTTCTAATCATAGGGTAGTCAATCTGTGATGGATACTGTTGTACTACCTGCTGTGGCTGTTGCACAGTCTCAGTAATAACATGTTGTGGTTTCTGTCTCTCCTGGAGTAAGTCACCGAACATACCATCAAGTACTGAGCTGGTTACTTCCTGCTGTGCGAGAGGTGGTTGTGATTGGAATGACTCCCTAATAATTGAAGGTACGTTTCCTGCTGCTACACTCATTCTTCCAGATGCTATGTTTGCAGCCATATTTTGCCTTGGTGCTTGCATCATATCTCCAGATACCATTTCAACATCAGTGAATGATTCGTTTATCTTATCTTTCTTACCCTCAGCAATCTTGTCAAGTGTACCGTTTGCGTCCATCTGCATCAGTCTGAGGGACTTATTTCTTGCAGCCTTAATCTTTGCTGCTCTTTCTTCCTGGATTGTCATATTAAATGATTATCTATTTTCTTTGTTATTATTATTCATGTTTTGTTCGTAACCTTCCATATCATTTTGGCTGACAGGTCCAGAATTACTGGTTGGAGGGTTAGGTGCTTCAGCTTGTTTTACCTGTTCTTGTCTTTCTCTTTCAGCCTTATCGTAGTCAGCCCACCTTCTATCTCTGTTCATTTCAGTGTTCTGCTTCTCGAAGTCCTGTAGGTTCTTGGCAGTATTCTGGAAGTTATACTGTACCTTCTTTGTCTTTGAAGGTATTGGTTTAAGATTCTGAAGAGATTTAAGACCACCCTTGTTGAGCTGCTTTATAGCACCCTGCTTGTTAAGCTCTGATGACGTAGTATTTTTCAAGTCCTGTGTAGTCTGTTTCTCTCTGTCGAGTGGACTTTGGAACTTCTGCATACCAATCATATTTATAATCTCATCCATATGCGAGTCGCCATCTGGGTTTGCAAGTTCTGGAATGTAAGGTATAGGCATGTTCTTGTATACCCTAACATTACTCATTCTATCAAGATAAAAGAACTTCCACTTGAATGGTCCTTTCTTTGTATGGGTTTTCCATGCGTGAAAGCCTCTCAATGCCAACCTGCCCTTCCTACTTCCAAGACAATAAGGAATTATCCTACGGAATCCTCTTGGGTTTCCGTAGGCTGGTTTTCTCCCTTTATCACCTTTTCCATCGTCATAGTACAGTGATATCATCAGCCTGTTGTCGATGGCATAGTTTATTTTATCCTTATTATCTCTGAAGTCAGCTAGGTTTGAATCTTCGTTAAGCCTCATTGACTCCAGGATGTTGGATAAAGACAGGTCAATGTGATTCATCGGTTAGTTCTATTATCCGCAGTTTGAATTAGGACTACCGAGCTGCTGTCCAACATAGTACTGTCCGTCAGCTACGTTTGCACTTGTATCTACAAGGTTTGCACCATAAGGGTTCTCCTTGTTGTACATTGAGATAGCCAATGCTCTCTCACGTCCGCTGATACCGTTTCTACCCTTGATATCATAGCAACCACCACCGTTTTCAGTGTCGAAGTTGCTGTAGTTAATCATGTTGGTTGGCTTCGTGCAGTCTGGGAGGAAGTGGGTGTGTCCACCGTGTCCTGTTCCCTTACCCTGTGCGTCACCGTCGCTGGTAGCGTCCTTATGTGTTGCACCATACTGATTCTCGATGTTATAGTCACTACGAGTAATCTCCTGGTGTCTCTCCTCCATACCTCTCTTCTCAAGACATGTCTGTCCGTTTGGAATAGTATTTGCCATAATTCTCTATAAATTTTAAATATTTTATTTTAATAATAAATAGTTATCATCTGTTTTTTACACCCTACCGAAACCATGTATAAACATTTCGTTTCCTATGTTAGGTATGTAATTCTGCTTAGCCTGTGAGTTTACCACTTGAGTAAGTGTCTGTCTCTCTGGTTGTATGGTGGTTTCAGCAGGTTCTGTCTTGGTGTTAGCACCAGCAGGTTGAGCATCCTCTGGAACACCAGCTACTTGCGTTTGTTTTTTAGCTTCTTGTTTAGCCTTTTTGTCAGCTTTTTTCTTAGCTTTCTCTTGGGCTTTTAATTCTTTTTCACGCTCCTTCTGCTGGGTATTCATCAATTGTGTTGCAACATCGTCGTCAGCAGTTGAAACCTTAAACTCAGTCTGTATTTCATATTCAGCAAGAACAAGAGGCTTGGAATACTCAAGGTCTTTTCTCCACTCATTCCTCATGAGGTGGGTCTTTCTTGCTTCCATACCAACCTTCTCAAGGCACGTTTGACCTGTAGTACTGCCATTCATTGACTTAACAACAGGTGGTTCTGAAGGACCTGTGAAAATATCCTGCACAACGTTTCCTATCCTATCTAATGTTCTTTCAATTGGACTCTTTGCCATAATCTTTAATTTTTAGAACTTGTTCTTCTGTTATGTAAACTTTCTTTCCTTCACTCATAACCTTTTTAGGCTCAACTGAAGCTGTCAGTTTTATCTTGCCGTTTGGCATTGGAATTTCCTTTGCCTTTGGAATCTCTGGTTTTGAAGCCTTTTGTGCTGTTGGTTTTGGTGGTTCAACTGGTGAAACCTCCTGTTGTCTACTAGCCATCTGTACGACCTTGGTATAGAAGTCCAACGCTTTTTTACCACCCTGTAGTTTAGCCATTGTAGGATTGTCTGGCCATCTCTGCTTTCTTTTTTTAGCAACATCAGCAGTTATGTAGTTTGTTCCAGCTTGTTCTTTATCATTCTTGCTTCCAGGCTTCTTTTTGTTATATGTCTTTGTAGCTGCAAGACTCCTTAAGTTCTTAAGGTTCTGCTTAGGTACACCAGCATTATCCAGTGCATTTAGCAATGTACTGGAATCCTGTTGTAACTTCAATGGTACGTTCATACCTTTGTTACCTACCTTTTTATCGAACTCTAAAATAATAGCCATTATCTTGCGTTTCTAAAAGTACCGTATCTGTCGTTAGGACTAAAATCATTATGTGGGTCTTTTCCAAGTACTCCTGGTGGAATACCCTTTTCTTTACCTTCATCACCTTTATCCATAGTTGAAGTAACCCATGTCTGGTCATGTGTTTGTTCGTCTGGTATAGAAGATGGGTTTTCCTCACCATAGAATTCAATGTCTTCAAACAGCCTCTTATATTGAGATTCGTTTAATTTAATTACCTTCATAATATTTTTCTTTATTTCATTTATACGTGCTTTTATAATGCTTCTTTTAACATTTTCAGAAATCTTAGAAAGTACTTTGCTACCACCTTGGATGAATATTGAAGCCATATCACCTCTTTGATGATATACATCTAATGCCCTATTAATTAATACAAGAACTTTTTCTGGAGGTAAATTTTCATTGTATTCTTTAAATATTTTCACCAATGGTTCAATACCGTAGTCGCTCAAAGCATCACTTCCATCTGGCATCTCTGTCCAATCGTAAAATCCTTTTTCTTCAAGCCATCCACCCCCTTCTTCATAATTTTCCCCAATCGCAATACCATCAATTGATGCAGCAAGTTCAGCAACCAAATCTCCTGGGAAATAACCAGAATGTCCAGCAAGATTCGTGTTTGACGCTAGTATAGCTGTGTTCTTCATAATGATTCCCATCCACTGATAAACATATTTTGAAGGGAAATTAATCAGTTTGCCATATTTTGTGAATTCACGTAATGCTTTTGCATACATATTAGGATTAATTAATATACCCCAATCTTGTTTTCCTTTATTATTAAAGAAGAATTCATGTAAAACATAATATTCATCATAATCTTCAAGATAATCATAAAATTTTGAATATTCATCGTCTGATGATTCATTTATATGAATATTTCTAGATTTGATGTTTTCAAATAGAATGTTATATTGGGATTCGTTTAATTTAATCACCTTCATACTGTCTGGTTTTATTTCCAATAAATATTTATAAGATAGAAATAATGTAGCAAGTGTATGGCAAATTTAAAGGTTAATAACTATCATAACCTAAAACTTAGGATTAACAAGGATGAATATTGGGATTTCTTTGTTAACAAGGATACTTACGGCTCATTCAAGTTGAATGGGTTGTATGATGATTGCCTTATATCTTACATAGACCTCTGTGACCCAGATTGTACCGACATGAAGGAGTGGGTTTACAGCAAGAAGGACTACTATTGGGACAAGGCTGTTGCAAGTGGTTATACATTACACAATATAACATACACAGGTGTTGACAATGGTCTCTTCCAGTTTAGGAAGGACAGGATTACCAATAAGGACTTTGTTGATATATTCCAGAAGAATAAGTTTGACATAGAAGAGAATGATATGCGTCTCAAGCTTCATGCTGTAAGCGGTAATACCCTACAGTATGAATACCCTTATGAGATAGAGGAGTGCCAAGCAAAACTCAATGGCGGCTTCTTCCAGGGCTTTTTTGAGACAGAGTGCGAGAAATACAGGATACTACCATCCAAATTTAAGAGTGGTGATGACATGTATTTCGAGTTTACTCTCAAGAAATGTGATTTTGAACCAGAGTCTACCAAGACACTGAATGATAAGTATCCAGAGAATAAGGGTATATTCTTCTACATTGGTGTAAGGTCTGAGAACAAGTGGATATACCAGTATGACAAGGATGATGTAGATAACCTTGAGGAATGTTACCAGCTTGGTATGGAAGAGTTCGTTGAAGGTGGTGAAATTAACAAGAAGACTTACATCATTGGAGAGTTCACAAGCCCTATGATAGATTTCGATGGATACGACCCGTTTGAGCTTGGTGACTATACCAATTACAACTATTACTCAGACGACCTGTATGCAGATGATTACTGCGACTGGAACGACATGTACGACTACTTGGAGATTGAAACTGAGAAGAAACCTAAGGTGATTGATGAGAATGCACGTCACAGTACGCTTACATGGTGTTGTGGTGAGATTAGTGATGACGACTTCATACTCAAGCCTTGGTTTCGTGGTTGTGGATGTCCTATATCATATAAGAGAGTACCAAAGCCAAGAGAACCGTTCGACCCTAATCCATTGAAGGGTTGTACGGAGTTTGGCGAGGACTACATATTTGACACTGGTGATATTATGTCAGCGGAGGAAGCTATGGACTATGTTGAGGCAGAACTTGACATATCTGACTTCGTTTACTATACAGATAATGGCTTCTCCTTGTTCGAAGCAAACCAGTACTACTTCTACACAGATAACAAATTTATGATTTTTGACCGCACTAAGAACGGTAAGACTATTAAGAATTGGATAGAAGGTACTCAAATCATGTATTATGGAAGGAGAAGCCAGTTTACTGGAAACTTGTTCATCCTCATGAACAGGACAAAAACTGGCTACACGGTGTCAAATATAGACGACCTTAGGAATCAGTCAGCGAACAACTACAATCCTTACAGAGACCTTTATAATAACGCTCTGGCGTTCAGAATAACAGATAAGGGGGAGATAGGATACAGGATGCTCACATTAGACTGTAATAAGGAAGGCAGAGACAAGACTGGAATCATCGAGGGATATTCATTTGAAAACGTCATACCAGACTGTGAGTGGGTTACTGTAATGGCTAGGCTGATGTTCACCCTGGATAAGATGAAGATTATGTTCTATGTCAATGGAAAATTAGTTTACATTACACAGGATTTACCATCACTTGACTTAAAGGCACTTAATGACCTTTATGAGAAACAGGAGGGTATACCTTATAATATATCACTTGGCGGTGGAACACAGGGTCTTGCAGAGACGATACAGCCTAACTACATGCTGAACCCTACAAGGGTTTATCCTCTTGAGAAGAGCTTCGCTGGAAGCTTCATAGGATATATCAGCAACTTTAGGATATACAACTGCTTTATGGAGAAGTTGATAATCGAAAATAATTACAAATATGAGGTAGAAAGACATAAACAAAAGAATGATAATACATTTGATGGAGAACAGTTTCAAGAAGATATTTTTGACTGAGAGTACAAATAGCAGAAGAGCTGACAGACACACACAGGAGGTAATAGCACAACGTCTAGGTGTTCCTGTCAACAACACTGTTGTACAAATGCAGCAGAGGTTTAAAAGGTATTATTTCGGCTATGAGGGTGTTAATGATGACTGGTTTATTGTCCTAGAGCCTAATTTCTATGTCATTGCTGCTGAAATCGGTGCGTTTTCAAACAACACCGTTGGGTTCAACATTAGGAAGATGATTCAGTACATACATACGAAGTGTAAGACCATTGAAGCAAATAATGGAAGACTGGCGATGCTGAACTATGTGTCTGAACTCAAGAATACTCTCGTCGATGGTGAGTCGTTTAGTAACTTTGTTGACAATGAATACACCAGGAAAAATGGTACTACCAACAATGAGTCAACATATAGTAAGGGTAATTACACGGTTATCGGACCTGTGACCTTCGAGGTTGCCCAATATTTCGGTATGTATACCGATAGTCACGATACTGGTGATGTGATTTGTTACACAAGGAGTCTTGACACGTGGAATAATTATACTTGCGATGGTATGAATGCTATGTATATAATGCTCAATGAAAATTGGGATATGGTCGAGAGTATTTATTTCCACTATAACGACAAGAATGCTTATGATGATTATGGTTTGAGTATGATTTTCGTAATCGTTGATGAAAATGGAGACCTTGATACCTGCAACGTGAGGTGGAATCATGATGCAACTTTTAGTAAGGATAAATTTGTCGATTTTGCACTTGATGAATCTGAAATAAGCGAATTGCTTGGAAAACCATTCAGTGAAGTATTTAAGCCGTTGCAAGAAGTTGGATATATGCCAATAGAAAAAGTTGAACAACTTACTGGTGAAGTTATAAGGTAAATAATTACAAATATAAAAATAATAGATTAATATGCCAAGCAAAAGTAAAGCACAGCAGAGGTTCTTCGGTATGGTGGATGCATACAAGAAGGGTGAAATGAAGAATCCAAGCAGCAAGATAAAGAAAGCTGCAAAGGGGATGTCAATGGATGATGTAAAGGATTTTGCGGAAACAAAACACAAGGGACTCCCAGAGAAGGTTGAGGAAAATATTATAAGATTAACAGAACAAGACTTACATCAGATAGTAAAAGAGTCTGTAAATGGAGTATTAAATGAAAGACTATATAATATGCCTGATAATATAGATTATAAAGATATTAAAACGTTAAATAAAATGGCTGAGACAATTAAAGAAATAATGGGGAGAACAGAATATGGCAATAAACAATATCTTTTTGACGCATATAACAGTCTTAAGAGTTTTGTCATAGATGTTGTTGGATTGAATAAAAGATGATTAAACCGCCATCAGTTCAACCTTAATTTCAAGCCACTTACAAACAAATCTAATAGACTTACATATGGGCGAAAAATTGCTGATATTTATTATTAAAATAACGAAATAAATACATATTATAATATGAATAAAAAATTGATTAGATTAACAGAACAAGACCTTCACAGAATTGTGAAGGAGTGCGTGAATAGGATACTGAATGAGAACAGAAGAGATGGAAATCTTGAGTTTGTAACTGGCAAAGATGGTTATACAAACTATGTAATTGACCACGATAAAAAAGAAGTAAGTCCAATGCACGGATATTACCCAAATGGTGGCAAAAATAGAGCAAAAAAACTTGGTTACAAATTTCACGGACAAGATGATTAGGGCAATCAGCAATGGTTGCTCTTTTTTTATTGTACATAGTCATTAAGTCCGAAGAAATCATCAATCACACCCATCTTCAGAGCAGCCCTGTATGCTGTTTGATTCCCCTTGAAGAACTCAGTCTTGGTATCGTACTTCAGTGCCTCCTCTTCTATGTGCTTGTAAGTCCAATACCCCTTCTTGTGTTGCTTCTGTTTAACCATCCAGTCCATATTATCTATATAACCGTATTTATGGGCGGCTAGGAATGCAGTAAGGTTTCCTTTCTGGAACTCCTCCTTTGTTGAATATTTTCTGGCTTCAGTCATCATATTTTCCTTGTTTTTCCAGTATCCTTTAGGGTGTCTCATAATTTTTGTAGGGTTTATACATATTTCTCCATATAAATATGATAAAAAAGGAAAACAAGTTAGAAACTTTCTATATTTATTATTAAAATAATAACAAGATATGAACGGACTTTATTACTACAAATTAGTAAGCCCATACCCAGAGGACGTAACAAAGAACTGTAAGTTGACTATCAATGAGATAGACCACAACTTCTTGACCCTCAAGGACAATGACATTAAGAAGGCAGAGTTTATCAGAGACGAGAAGACTCTTGTACTTACTAGAAACAATGGCGAGAAGCTTATTGTTCCTCTTTATGATGTCACATACAACCTTGAAGTAAACGCTGAGTGTGGTGAGAGTGGAACTACATTGACAATTTCCTATGATTGCGTTGATGGTAAGAAGACGGTATCAATTGCCAACATTCTTACAGCAGACAACCTTATGGACATCATCGGTAGCGATATCCTTACCAAGGTCATTACAGACGGTACGCTTAAGGGCAATGGTACTATGCAGTCTCCACTTGGTATAGCTGGTGTGGAGAAGACAGGTATGTTAGCCCCAGCTTTGAGTGTCTTCGACCTCACTACTGGTGGTACACTTCCAGAAGTAGCTAAGCTTGGAACAAGATACGTTACGAAGGAATATGTGAATGACTACGGATACCTTTACAACGGTGTTGCTCTTGATAAGATTGAGGCTAGGATGAAGGAGCTGTATGTCAGCAGGAACTCAAAGGAAGACGAGAGATTCGCATGGAGAGTGCCTACTAAGGCTGACTGGGATGCTCTTTTGAACTCTATAGAGCCTTGTGACCCAGGTAAGCATTGCCGTGAGCATGGTTCAGCACAGTGCCACATCGAGCTTGGATGCATGGCAGGTAAGTTCCTTAAGTCAGAGTGCGGATGGTGCAATCAGCCAGATTGTGAGTGCAACGTAACGAAGCCTAATACAGGATGCACACTTGAGGATGAGGACTACTTCGTAGAGCCAGGAAATCCAGACTGCAACGGTGACATTGAGGATTTCAACAACGATGTTCCAGACTACAAGCCAGAGTCTCCAGTTGGAGTTGACAAGTATGGTATGACTATACTTCCTGCTGGTACTGCTGTATATCGTCAGAGACAGAACAGAGTGGAGGCGCTTCAGTTCCGTGAGCAAGCATTCTTCTGGACTTCAACTCATGTTCACAATGACCCAACCCAGGACAGATATGTTAAGATATTTGACTGTGAGAAGAAGGGCGTTACACAGGTTGCAGAGTGCCCAAGTCCTTACTATTCAGTAAGACTTGTGAAGGACTATGATGGTAGCAACTACTATGACAGTGAGTATATCGATGGTATCCTTTATAAGACCATCTTGTTCCCAGAGGCGGGACAGGTTTGGCTTGCTTCAAACTACGCTGACAAGAGCTACTTCAAGGAGTATGACCCAGATTGTGCAACAGCACCAGAGGTTGTTGAGGTAAACAACGGTGAGATTGTACAGAAGAGAGTTGAGATGTTCATCAACGAGTGGAACGGATACTACTGGGAGAAGAGAATCATGAAGGAGGGTGACACCATCGTTATTGAGAACCCATGCTTCGACCAGGGTACAGGCACAACCACAGAAGTTTGTGTAATGTACGAGGACAATGTACCAGACTGCATCGAGGTTGAAATTCCAAAGGTTGCACAGAGCAACATTGAGTACAGGGTGTTCACTGAGGACGACAATTGTAACAAGATATTGGTTAACACCGACGACCTTGTTGTAGAGAGAGTAATCCATATTATAGTTCCATTGCTCATCAAGGAGCGCGAGGAGCGTATCAAGTCTGATACAATCCTTAGTGGAATGATTATTACAGAGCGTGAGGAGAGAATCAGTGGCGATACAGTTCTTAGTGGCGCAATAGACGACCTTCGTGCTGACATTGAGGAAGATGATGCAGAGCTTTGGGAGGCTATTGCTAAGGAGGCTTCAGCTAGAACCGAAACTGATGGGCAGCTTTGGGATGCTATCAATCAAGAGTATGAACGTGCAACATCAGCAGAGACCGACCTTTGGGAAGCTATAGGAGGTGTTCAAGTTCAAGAAGAGATTGAGGCTTTAAGCGGCGCAATTGATACAGAACGTGAAGAACGTGCCGCTGCTGATGAGGTACTTAGCGGAGCTATAGAGACTGAAATTGAGAGGGCAACAGCAAGAGAAGATGAAATTGAACAAGAACTATTTGATGAAAAAGATAGGGCAACAGCAAGAGAATATGAGATTAAAGGACAGTTGATAGACCCATCTAACAATCCATACGTTCTAAATGCTTGTTTGGATGGAGAACAGCCAAATATGGTTCTTAAAACAAAAGACAATAACGAGGAACATTTCATTAAGGTTCAGTTTGACGGAAACTTCGGTGAAATCTAATAATATTTGATAACAATATACAATTAAAAATGAATACAATCAATAGATTACAATTTAGACATCACGGAATTGGAAGTGGCTATACTACCGTTGAAGGTGTTTTTGACACTAGAGACGATGCTATAGAGTACATTTTTAGGGAAGTGAAATATGCTGAAGAAGGTCTTGCATCGGTTGATGTTTCTTATGGTTTATCATTGTTCGGAGAACCAACCGTTCTAAGATATAAGAACAAAGATGATGAGACTGACCCACACGTTATTCTCGCAATAGGCTCTGTTACAAATGAAGACGAAGGAAAAAGGCATTCAAAGAACAGATTCTGTATAATTGACACCCATAAGACAGAATCAGATATTGACAACCTTCAAGAACAGATTAATGAACTTGCAAAGCTTGTCAAAGTCATTGCAAAGAGTTCAGATACATTGGACTTGTATGCGGAACAGACTGATAGTGGTACTGTTATAAGTGGTGACGTTAGAGTGGCAGAATACCATGTATTTGACAGAATTGCCGAGGATAATCATATTATTAAGACTGATGACGGACTGTTTATGTTCGTTGACGTTGATTATGACGAGGATACTAGTGTTCTTAACTTTACCGTAAATGATACAACAAAGGCATTCAAGATAACAGGTAATGAGATTGTTAGTGGAATATATAAGCCGCAAGACGAATCATTGCACATACGTACTAGATTCGGTGACGAGATAACTATTAACCTTGAAGAGCTTCTTGCTGAATGGGTTGTAGAAGGTGAGGCAACAAAGTCTCCTATCGTGCTTACAAGGAAAGAGGTTGGATATGATGAGGAAGTAGACCATCATCACGTAGAGCCTTGGCAAGATATATTGTCTGCTGATGTTAGAATCGCTGATGAGCGTGTTAATAATATATTGAAGAAGACAATTGATAATCGCTATCTTTATGTAGATGGCGAAGCTACCAATATTGTTTACTACAGTAGTACTGGTAAGACTAACGTTCAGCAAGCATTGGATGAATTGTCATCCATTAGAATATCAACTGATAGTAATAATATTATCACATCAAAGGCTGATGGCTTCTTTGCTTCTACAAAACTTGAATATATAAGCAGTGAGAATACACTTGTATTCACGACATCAACAAATGATGAGGAAGAAAGAAAGAAAGAAACTAGAATTCAGCTTAATTCATTCAAGTTGTTCGATGACATTTATTATGAGGCAGCAACAGAATCACTTGTAATCCTTTATACAGATGGTAATGGAAAACAGCAGAAGGTTAAGATTCCAATCGGAGAAATGATGGATAGCTGGGAATGGGAACCTCAAAATGAAGGACATAACGTGTTCATAGACAGAGCTAGAATCATTCACGGTGCTGACAAGGTATCTGCTGACGTTAAGATATTAAGAGCAGATGATAACATCCTTGTTGATAATAACCATATGCTCTATGTTAAGGGTACTGCCGATAACATTAAGTATGGAAGAAATTCTAATGTCGCTGATGAAATTGATGCATTGAAGGATGCAGATACTACATTCAATGGAAGAATACGTAATATTGAGAACAATGTAGAAACATTAACAAATGGACTATCTGAAGAGGTAGAACGTGCAAGCAATGAAGAAGCAAGAATTAATGGTAAGATTGATTCTGAGATTGAACGTTCAACTGAAAATGATGCAGAACACGATGCAAAGATTAATGGAATTGAAGATGAAATCAATATACTGCAATCAGAGATAGATACAATTAGTGGTGATTCTGCAAATAGCCTTAAGGATATTATCAATACTGACAAGTCAATTAATATTGATAAGACAGAGTCAACAAAACCTGTTATCAGCGTTAATTTAAGCGAAGAGGTTGAGCATGGTAGAGAGAACATAATCAAACTTAATGCAGATGGCTTGTATGCAGGTGTTAACCTTTCTTACATAGAGGAAGCTAATAAGCTTATCTTCACCACAACCAATGGCGAGAAGGAGATTCAACTTGAGAGTATGTCTTCAATCATCAGTATTGAATACAATCCAAGTAAGGAAGCTATTGTTATTACTTATCTGAATAACGGACATGAGGTTAAGACTGTTGAGATTCCTGTAGGTGACTTGATTAACGAATGGAGAGTTGAAGATGGACATCCACACGCAGTTCAACTTGAAAAGGTAAGAGTTGCTAGCGGAACAACAGAACAAGATATATTGAAGGCTTCAGTAGTTATAAACGATAGTCACGATGACAACATCTTGGTAATGGATGATGGTGCATTGTACGTATCAAGAGCACCTATTGATTCTGTAAGCGGAGCACTTGACACATTGAGAGAGTACTTTGAGGAAAGCCTTGGAGTTGAAGATTCTGCTACATTACATCTTGAAAGAGACAGAGCAAACACACTTAAGGGTGATGTTAAGATTTCAACAGATGAATCAAACTTAATTGTGGTTGACAGAACAAATGATGGTATTATATTCAATGGTGACATTGATTGTGGTACATATTAACGAATAAAAATAATTAACAAATAATAAATTATATAATTTGATTATGGGAAACGTATTAAGAACTATACAATTTAAGAGAAATGGTGTACCTGCTATTAGTGTTGAAGAGGCTAAACAGAGAATACTATCATTGGATTCAACCTTGGCAGATGGTGAGTTCATACTTGGTTCATATATGGACACTAAGAGTGTTAACGGCACTATAGCCAATGTGTTAGGTATCAAGGCGCAAGATAAGATTTTCTTCGTTGATAACCAAACAATATTGAATAAGCTTGGTATTAAGGATGATGGTACTGAAGACCCAAACGCAGCAGAAGGAAGCTTTGTTAAGCAGATTGCTGATATTATTGATAGCATTGACGATGCTGATGGGTTGATTGATGCAATCATTGAAGCCGCTGGACTTAATGCTGATGGTACATATACAGCAGACCCAAATGCAAAATTCATCAGTGGTGCGACATCTTTGAAGGATGCTGATACAAAGCTTTCAGATGAAATTAAGGCTGTTGAGGACTTCATCGGCATGGGTGAGGACGTAAGTGGAAAATCACTTGTTGAGAAGATTGATGAAATCAGTGGAAAATCAATCACAACCGTTGAGAACACTAACACGGTAACTCTTACAAAGGAAGAAGCAATTGATGGGACACAGAAAGTTAAGGCTGATGTCAACGTTAGTGCTGTAGAAGGTAATATAATTATAGTTAAGAATGATGGCATATATACTGAGGTTGACTATAATGCAGCAACAAACGCATTGATTGTAAATGGAGTTGAAAAACCACTTAATGCTGGTTCTATCATTGACTCCATTTCATATGATAAAGAGACTGAGGAACTTGTGATTGTATATCACACATCTTCATCTGCTGAACCAATTGAGGTGAGAGTTCCATTGGCTGAACTTATCGAGGAATATGATTTCGTTGCAAAGGATGATGCACATAATGTTGGTTTCACCATTACAAGAAATGTTAGCGGTAAGACAACAGTACAAGCTGATGTGAACCTTATTGACTGCGGAGAATATTAAGCAAAACTTTAATTAATCTATATATAAAAAGGGGGTAAGATGCGTTGTCTTACCCTCCTTTTTTTCAATATAGTTAATGTATAATTGTTTTTAATTTAAATAAGCATCTAGCCATTCTTCTTCTTTAAAAATTCCATTCTGTGATGTAATACGCTCAATGGTGGTATTGGCTCTCCTAGTTGAGAACCATCTTTGCTTGATTTCAATAAAGTTCTTCTTCTCATAATTTATGTATTTTGTTTTCATTATGTTAGCTGATAACAATTATCACCTAACTAACAAAAGTTGCTGTTTTTGAGAAGAATTTTTTTAATTTTTCTTATATTGTATATTAATCGATAATTTGAAATATTTATATAAAAATGTAATTGTATAAATTATGGGAAAAAAAGTTAGACACTTAGAATTTTATGGCTTTCCAGACCAAAATGTATTTACAAGTGCTATTGGAAGCGTTGATTTAAGTGAAATCAACAAGATAAACAAGGAGCAAGACGAGGAAATCAGTGAACTCAGCGGTGCTACGAAGGGCAAGGCTGACCTTTCCATAGTCAATGAACTCAGTGCAAAGACAGAAGCATTCATTAGTCTACAGAGTGATATAAATACAAACTTCGCAAATGTAATCAGTGGAAATACTGAAAGGATAACAGCACTTGAAGAATATGATGAAGAGGTAACGAATAAAATCAATGAAATCATAACAAGTGTTACATCTATAGACGATGACCTAAATACATTGAGTGGAGAGGTTGAATCGATTAAACAGCAAATTGTAGATGTAAGCGGAGTTACAGAAGACATTGAAGCATTAAGTGGCGCTATAGATACATTGCAAGATTCTTTGGCTAGTAAATTAGATAAGGATGAAGCTGAAGATACATATGCAAAGAAGGAAGATGTATACACAAAGGATGAGATAGATGACATTATATCTATTGAGCAAGAAAGCATATCGAGTATCACAGGCGATATTCAAGTATTAAGTGGTGCTATAGATACATTGCAAGAAGAGATAGACAATATTCCTCAAATTGACCCAGATAAGTTCGCATTGAAGGCAGACCTTCAAGAACTTAGTGGTTCATTCATAACATATACTGCTACCACTGATGGAATAATAGGTAATATAGAGGATAATATATCTTCTATAAGCGGTGATATATCTTCTATTAATACCACAATTAGCAATATAGAAAGCGATATAGAAGATGTTAACACGGAACTTGGCAAGAAGCTTGATAAGAGAACATTCAGCGCATACACTAGTGACGTTGAGGATATGTTCAACCAAATGGACAGGAAAAAAGCCGATAAGACTGATGTTCAAGAGGTTGATAACAAAGTGTCACAGTTAAGAACGTCTTTGAATCAAGAGATTCAAGATAGAATAGATGGTGATGCTGCATTAGCAAATACCATTGATGCTATAGACGCAAAGGCTGAGTCTGCTGTTACAACTGTTGCTGCAATCAGTGGTATGATTGGTAGTATTGATGAAAGACTCGACCAAGAGATTCAAGATAGAATAAATGGTGATAAAACTCTTGTTGGTACTAGTGGCGATTCAATGAATGATGACACCATATGGGGTGCTAAAAAATATGCCGTGTATCAGAAAACAATTGGAGTTCAAGAGGCTAATAATTATACTGATAACAAATTTAATGGTGTAGAGACATATATCAACAACAAGTTAGATAGAATAGATACAGACCTAGCCAAGAAAGCCAATAAAACATATGTTGATGATACTGTAAATGACAAGGTTGGGGGAGTAAGAAGCGACCTTACAAATGCATTAGCATTAGAAACTACAAATAGGGTAGGTACTGATGGTTATTTGCAGAGTCAGATTGATGACCTCAACGATATTATATATAGTGGTTGGAGTGCTGATACTAGACATATATATAATAGGTTAAATGTTATCACAACATATACTGGAGAGACTGTTGATAATTACACCAATACAGGTAACGGTGTTCTTGACGTACTTCATCGTGAGTTCCATGAGCTTGAGGATGAAATAGGCATTGTGACAAACCCTACTCTTGTTAGAACAAACGAGTATGAGGTTGCATTCGGTACATATAATATAAGTAATACTGGAGAAGAACCTTCAGCACAGACTGCATTTAGTATTGGTATTGGAACATCTGACGAAGATAGGAAGAACGCTGTTGAAATTAGAAAGGATGGCACTATGTATCTTTGGATAGAAGGTGAATTCATGAAAGTGAACGACCTTCTTGCAATGCTTGCGCATGAAACATACAATTAAAGATTCCATAATTTTGAAAACTCAAGAAAAAAAGAGGGTAAGATTAAAAAGTCTTATCCTCGATTTTTTTTATTTGACAAATTATTAATAATTGGTTTTGAAAAAATATTTATTAATAAGATTATAATAAAAGAATAACAATAATAAAATATTTTATAAATTATGATTACAAATATTAAATCATTAGGACTCTTACGTAATGGTAAGGTTTATTCAACAAAGCAGCTTGCAGAGCAAGCTCTCGTTCAAGTTGGTACGAATGATGGTGTTGCTAAGTTGGCTCGTTATCTTGACCCAACTTTAGGTGGAGGCCCAGTTATCAGAACATTGGTTGGTTTCTACGCTAACGCTGCTGAAATGGAAGATTCTGGTGGCGGTAAGTCATCTTATACCATCCTTGACATCGATGGAAGCGCATCTGACGTTACTGAGCTTCGTGAGGCGATTGCTACTATAAACGAGAAAATTGGTGACGGTATTGATGGTACTACCCTTACCATTGCAATCGAGGATTTGAATGCTCGTCTTGGTGAAGGGTTCACAGCTAGCAATACTGTGGCAAAGGCTCTTGCTGACCTTGAGGATGCAATGACTGTTAGGGTTGTTAAAGAGCAACAGAGCGGTGATTACGCAGCTGTTTATACAATTTCTCAAGGTAATACTGTGATTGAGCACATCAACATTCCTAAAGACCAGTTCGTAAAGTACGCAGCCGTTGTGAAGGGTACTTGGGATGGCGATACATTTACTCCAGACCCACAGGGAACTGACGAGGCAATTGAGATTCAGTTCCAAGTTGAAGGTCAAGCACCTATATACATCAACGTGAAAGACCTTGTTAATATGTACGTTGGTGACAAGGGTATTGAGATTATAGGTGACAAGGTATCTGTCAAGATTGACGGTAATTCAGAGGCATTCTTAACTGTGTCTGAGAACGGTCTTAAACTTGACGGTGTGCAGAAGGCAATTGATGATGCTATCGAGGCTGCAAGGCTTCATGAGAGCGATGGTATCAAGATTCTTGCAAATAACAAGATTAAGGCTCACGCTGCTTCCATGATTGGTGATGGTATCGTAAACCCAATCTATGTTGATGCAGAGGGAATCAAGCTGAATAAGGAATTGGACATGGGTTACTATGACTACCAGACGGTTGTAAACGAGATTCCAAGTGCTGCTGATGCTAATACAAGTAACGTTGTACTTACTGATGCGAACACAATTGCAACATTGACAAGTGACGTAAAGTATAATTCACTATTTGTGTCAAACGCAAATATTCCTTCATCCGACATCAAGCTTAATGCCAAGAACATTACTGTTGACAATGTAGTAATTAATGGCAATAAGGGTGCTACAAACGGAAAGATTATTTTCAACACCCCTAATATGAGCATTGACAACGTAGAGGTTGAGAGCGGTTCTACTGCATATAATGTATTTGAGGGTTCACAAGCAACCGCTGATACGGCAAACTTTGTGAAGAGCTTTAATGCAAGCAACGTAACGGTTGACAACACAATGCTTACACATAACGTGTGCAACGTGTATACAGTAGCTAACGATGCCGTTATCACAATTAAGGACTCTTATTTCAACCTTAAGGTCGATGCCTCTAATATTTTGAGAATGGCAAACTATGGAAATGCAACTGGTGTTACCATCAACTTTGAGAACGTCACTTGGACGTATGAGAATGCTGAGAAGAGTGACATCAAATGGGCTGGATTAATGATATTCCAACCAGCTAGTAATGACGTGGCACTCAATGGCGATACATCAAAGATTGCCACTTGGACAATCAATGTCAAGGATTGCGTATACAACGGTGTGAAAGTTAATGCAAATAACTTCGGCAAGATTAACCAAGTTGCTTACTTGTATAATGTAGGCAATACTGGTGCTGTGACAGATGCCGCTAATGTAATAACGATGAATTTCGAGTAATCCATGACAATTATAAACATATCTCCACTTTGTAAAAACAAAAATAATAGAGTGGGGATATTTATATAAAAACAAAATTTATTTTATTATGGGAAAATACAGAATGTATGAGCCATATGGCTATGACGAGGAAAACGACTACATGAGCAAGAGATTCCAGATAGAGGATGAGTTGAGGGCAAGCCGTGAGAATGATGTAAAGGAATTTAATAGCATTGATGACCTTTATAATAAACATAATACTGAGGTGTTCGGAAGTGCATACTACGACAATGACTTGGAATCAGTGATATTCAAAAATCTTGATGGAAACGCCATTGCGTCAATTAAGATGACAGACATTTTACCTTCCAAGCTCGTCAAGTCTGCCGAATATGACAAGGACACACAGCACCTTATAATCACATTTGACAATGATGATAAGATTGACATTGACCTTAATGACTTAATTAATAATCTTGAAGCTGGCGATGGTCTTATACTCAACAATGCTAAATTCAATGTTTTAATTGACCCTAGCAGTGAGAAGTTCGTCAGTGGTAGTGGAGAAAACTTTCTTACCGTTTCATCGTCTGGCGTAGCAATAAACCATATTCAAGAGGCAATAGATGTTGAGAAGAACAGAGCACTTGAAGCTGAGAGAGTTGAAAGAGAGGCTAGGATTGCACAAGACAATGTTTTACTTGGTCTTATCAATACTGAGGTGAGCCGTGCAACTGGAGAGGAACAGCGTATTGAGAGAAAGCTTGACAATGAGATTGCTGATAGGAACACTGCAAACAATAGGCATGATTCAGCAATTGCATCATTGGAATCAAGAGTATCTGCTTTGGAATCAAGGGTTTCAACATTACAGAGCAATTACAATAGCCTTGAGGCTAGAGTGAGAACTCTTGAAGGAAGAATATAAATAAATAATAAAATATTTTAAAAAATTATGGCAAATTTAAGAACAATTCAATTTTTGCGTAATGCTAACTTATCCACTTATTCGGATATGGCATCTGCAAAAAAAGGCTTGATTGCTAAAGCCCAACAACTCCAACTTCTTGATGGTAGCCCTATTGCTGGACGTTATACAGTAACGGTTGGAGAAAGCACAGAAGTGCGCACAATACTTGGAGTGGTTTATGTAAATGGTAACACTACAGGAGTTACATTCTTTAACAATGACAAGGAGTTCGAAAACGTACTTGATGGCCTTGATTATGGACCTATTGGCGGTACTGATTCATCAGTATTAACACAAATTCAGCAAGCTGATGGAAAAATTAGTGGCCTTACTGCTAATGTTGGCACATTGAAACTTACTGAATACGCAAAAGGTAGTGATAGTGGTTCTGTTGTTTCTACGGATTCAATTAATCAAGCAATTGCAAAACTTGAGAATCAGATAGACGCAGAAGAAGATGCTAGAGAGGCTGCAATTGAGGCACTTGACTATAATCTAGCTGCTGATGATAATAAGGTTCTTGTAAGCCTTAATCAGACTGACGGCGCAGTAAGCGGCACATCTGTTAATATTAGTGGTATTAAATTAGCTGGATATGCTGAGGCTTCTTCTGTTGCTGATGTGGCTACAGGTGATACTCTAGGTGAAGCTCTTGGTAAATTACAGAAGACCATTCATGAAATGGATAAGGCAGCTTCTGCTGAAAATGGTAAGGTTGTAACAACAGTATCTGAGTCTGATGGCGTTGTATCTGAAACAAAAACCAACGTTAAAGATTTGCAACTTGGTGGATATTCAAAAACCAATGATACTGGTAGCATTGCTTCTGATGACACAATCAACGTTGCATTGAGTAAATTAGAAAATAAAACAGCTTCCATTACTATTAATGACGAAGACGGTTCTATTAATGTAACACCTACTGTAAGTGGAACTGACATTAGTGTTAATATCAAAACTAATGAGCACGTGCTTGCAAAAGATGGTGATGCTGGTGTTTATACTGACATCAAGTTGAGTGGTATAACTCCTTCTTCAACAACGGTTAAAGAAGAGTTTGCACTTATTGGAACTGATGGAAGCCAATTGGGTGCTTCAATTAAGGTTTATAAAGACAGCTCAGTTGTAAGTATTGAATATATTACGGATTCATCAGACATACATGATCAGAATCTTAAATATACTTACATTGACGTAAGCGGTAATACCCAGACTGAATATGTCGATATTTCTTCACTTGTTTTGGAGGCTGAATTTGCTAGTGGCATTACAGTTACAGACCATGTTGCTCATGGTGTTGTAGACCCATCTTCTGAAGCATTCTTGACTGTTGGGGCTAATGGTTTCAAGCTTTCTGGTGTACAAGACGCTATTGACGGAGCAGTTAATGCTCTTGATGCTGTTGAAAGCGGTGCTACAACTCACATTTCTGTAACAGTAGGAGAAGCTGATGGCGTATTGACTGCCGTTACAGTTACTGAGGATGACATTGCATCTGCACAGGCAGTTGCTGAAGAATTTGCAGCATTAAGCGGAAATTCTAGTTCAGTAAGTGGTGACACTTCTATTGAAGGTGCTAAGAGATATGCTGATGCTATTCTTGCCAATTCTGTAGCAGGACTTGATGCTGATGTTAGTGGCAATTCTACCCACGTAACCGTTGGAGTTGAAGAGGTTGATGGTAAGATTACCGCCGTTACAGTTAGCGAAAGCAACATTGCAAATGCTAATGACCTTGAAGCATTGAGTGGAAAAACTGTTACTGCTATTACGTCAAATAATGGTAGTATCGCAGCCTCTATAGATGATGCAGTTGGCAATAAAACATATAACATTGAAACAGATGCTTCAAAGATTAGTGGATTGACCGCAGAGGCTGATATTACAAGTGGTGCTGCAAAGGTAAGTGGTGTGTCTGCAACAGATTCTGTACAAACTGGTATAGAAAATCTATATGCAAGTTTGAAGAGCGAAATTGCTGCAAGAAAATCCGCTATTTCTGGACGAACAATTACAAGTGCTAATGGCGGTATTGCCGTAACAGAAACCCCTAATGAGGATGGCTTTGCAAGCACAATAGAATTGACACTTTCTGCATCTAATGATAGTGGAAGACTTACCATAGAAAACGATGGTTTGAAACTTTCAAACATATATGATTGTGGAACATTTGATTAAATTATCACATAAAATAAATTAGGTGGATATTTTTATAAAATTATCCACTTAATTTTTTAAAATTAATACATTTTCAAATATGGCAAAAAATATAGCTAGACATATTTCTCATTTAAAGAGCAGTGGTACTACAGCACCATCTGCTGCTGATTTGTTATATGGAGAAATAGCTGTTGGATATGGGGCTGGTAATGAGGTTCTTTACATTAAGAATTCAAACGATACCATAATACCATTCATTAATTGTATATCTGCCCTTGCTGAAGCTGAATCATACGCTGATAGTGGGGATGTAGTAAGTGTCACTAGCGATACTAAAATTTTAGTATCATTAAGTGATAAAGCCGCTAGTGGTAGGACTATTACAATAACACACGCTAATGGTATCTCTCAAAATGGGTTTAAGAAACTTTCTTCAGATTCATATGGGCATATCACTGCTGGCACTGACGTTACAATTTCTGATTTAACAGGACTTGGTGCGTTGAGTGGTGTTACAAATGGAACTGGTATTTCTGTTGGGGCAAAAGAAAACGGTAGCCAAAGTATTAGTCTTGCAACAACAGGAACTGCTGGCATATATAGCTCCGTTGTTGTAGATGATTATGGACGTGTTACAAGCGGTAACACAAATGTACCAGATACTAATACTTGGCGTGATGTAAATGTTAACGGAACACAAGTACTAAGTACTGATATTAATACTGGTGCATTGGACTTTACAAGTGGCTCTTCAAACGGTACTATTTCTGTTGAGGGGGTAGATGTTAATGTAACAGGACTTGGTAATGCGGCATTCCTAAACACTGGCACTACAAACAGTACAGTTGCTGTTGGAAATCACACTCACAGTGAATATGCAAGTAATAGTCATGAACAAGCATCAAACACAATTTCAGCAATGACTGGTTATTCAAGTGGGGGCACTGTTAGTCCAATACAAACTAGTGACACATTGAACCAAGCAATTGGAAAGCTAGAAAGTAGGTTTGACGGAATACGACTTATGAAGATTTCTCAAACAGATTATACAAATCTTCAGTCAAAAGATGAAAATACATTATACATAATAACAGATTAATAATTCATTGTTATGGCTAATAGCAAATTCTATATTGGAGATTTAAATGTTAAGAGTCTAAAACTAGGCAACAATGATGTAAAATTGTACCTTGGCTACACATTATTATATCCACTTAGTAAGCCTATTGATGATGCCATAGTAACTTGTGCTAGCGTTACGTATAATGGTAGTAATCAAATAGCGCAAGACATTACTGTTAGATTAAATGGTGTTACTTTAATAGAAAACACTGACTATATCGTTACACAAAACTTTGGAGGTATAAATGCTGGTTCATATGAGGTAGTTATATCTGGTGTTGGCGATTATGAAGGTACAGCAAACGGCACGTTTATAATTAACAAAGTAACGCCAACAGTAGTTGCGCCAACAGCAAAGAGTTTAACTTATAATGGTTCAGCACAAGCATTGGTTAATGCAGGTTCTACAAACTACGGTACATTACAGTATAGTTTGGATAATTCATCATATAGTACATCAATTCCAAGTGGTATTAACGCCGCATCTTATACTGTTTATTATATAGTTGTTGGAGATTCTAACATAAATGATGTTGCAGCAAATAGTATATCAGTTTCAATAGCAAAGGCTGACCCAGCATATACTTCACCTACAGCAAACGACAGAACTTATGATACAACTTCAAAGGCATTGTTGAATGGTGGCTCTACTAGTGACGGTACAATGCAATATAGTAGCGACAACAGTACTTGGGGTGCTACCATACCTTCACAGACCAATGCTAGTACTTATACAACATATTGGAGAATTGTAGGAGATTCAAACCATAATGATAAGGCATCAGCTAGTATTAGTACTACTGTATTCCCTAAGACCGTAAGCAGTCCTATCATAACATTATCTCAAAATTCGTATGTGTACAACAACACCGCTTATCAGCCAACCCCAACGGTTAAGGATGATAGCGTGACTATTGCAAGCAGTGAATATACTGTAAGTTATAGTAACAATACTAATGTAGGTACTGGTACTTGTACCATTACTGATAACGCTGGTGGTAATTATACTGTAAGTGGTAGCAAGACATTTACGATTACTTGTGCAGAATGTACTGCGCCTACAGCAAAGAGTCTTACTTGGAATGGTAGTGCTCAAGCACTTGTAAATGCTGGTTATACTTCTTTCGGTACAATGGTATACTCTACAGATAATTCGTCTTGGAGCACATCAGTACCTAGTGGAACAAATGCTACATCATACACTGTGTATTGGAAGGTAACTGGCAACACTAATGTATGTTGTACCGCTTCTAGTAGTGTAGCTTGTTCTATTGCAAAGGCAGCTATGACTTATATTGCACCAAGTGCCACTACGTATACCTATGATAATACTGCAAGAGCATTGATGAGTGGAGGCACTGCAAATGGCGGCTCTATAGAGTATAGTGCTTCACAGACAGGTACTTATACAACTACAGTTCCAACACAGACAAATGCTGGAACATATGTTACTTGGTGGAAAGCAGTTCCAGATTCAAATCATAGTGGTGGAACGAATGCAGCAAGCGCAAGCACAACGATTGCCAAGGCAGACCAATCAGCACCAACTGCTGTAGGTGCTACGACTACATATCCAACTACTGCAACTGCAACAGCTAGTGGCGGTGGTGGCGTAGGCTCTATAGAGTGGGAAAGCGCACAGTCTCAGACTTCTGTTGGCTCTCACACAACTAGGGCACGTTGGACTGGCAATGCAAATTACAATGCGTCACCTTGGTCAAGTTATGTAACAGTTCAAGTGTACAAAGCCAGCCGTACTGTAACCTTCTCTAACCCAACAACATCTGTCACTGTTGGTAGTACGGTATCAAATGTAGCAAATGTATCTGCTGGTTCATCTGATGGAACATTAACTTATTCTTCTTCTGACACAAGCAAGGCAACGGTTAATAGTAGCGGAGTTGTTACAGGAGTAGCACAAGGAAGTGTGACAATTACAGCTACAATTACTGGAGGTACAAACTATAATGATGCATCTGGTAGTTATGGCATAACCATTGAAGGCCAATTTGAGCCTATTATAAACAACTATACTTATACTGGTTCTAAACAGACCGTTATTCTACAACCAGGTACATATACATTTGAATGTTGGGGAGCGCAAGGAGGCGCTGGATATAGCTCCACTTCTTCGGCTGGTGGTAAAGGTGGCTATTCTAAAGGAACTTTAACATTAAATACTGCCACTACAGTGTATGTTTATGTAGGAGGCTCAGGCGGTAGTTCTACTGGACAAATAATAAACGGAGGTTTCAATGGAGGAGGTAGAGCATATGCTCCAAGTAGTAACTATAACAATGGTGCTGGCGGAGGCGCGTCAGATATTAGAATAGGTACAGATAGTTTATATGCACGTGCTATAGTAGCTGGTGGCGGCGGTGGCGGCGGAACCAGAAGCACTGCACAGTACTACTATCCTGGTGGTTATGGAGGAGGAACAAGTGGAGGCACTCCTTCTAGCTATTATCAAGGATATGGTACTGGAGGCGGTCAATCAGCTCCAGGTGCTGCTGTTGATGGAACTGGACCAGTTTCAGCATCGTTTGGAACTGGAGGAGGAAATTCCACAACTGACACATCTAGTAGAATCGCTGGCGGTGGCGGCGGTTGGTACGGCGGCGGCGGCGCACGTAGAGGTCCTGCTGGAGGAGGCTCTGGCTATGTATTAACTTCAAGTAGTTATAAGCCAAGTGGTTATATCCTTGGTAGCGATTATTATCTTTCCAATGCTGAGACCAAAGGCGGCAACACGTCATTCCCATCAACGTCCAGCGGTAGTGAGACAGGCCACTCTGGTAATGGCTATGTGAGAATAACACAAATAGGATGAATTTAGGCTGCAACATAACAGTTTATACAAATAGTAACAAAAAAATGAGCAACAATAATAGTTGCTCATTTTTTTTATTAAAAAACATAATTAATTAGATTAATTAACTATTTATATAAAAAGAAATTATATTTAATTTATATTTTTTCTGAAGTCTGACAGCATTGTCAATTATAAGGGATGTATATCCAAGTAAGAAAAATAATATTTTAAATGATAATTAAAATTTTATGATTAAAAACAGTATATAAACAGTTAAAAAATATATTGGTTGAACAAGATTTGTTGGTCGGAGTTCAACAGGATTTACTATTGATAATATATAACTTATAAAATAATAAATTTAATAAAACATAATAAATTATGGCAGTTTTAAAATATAAGAACGAGCAAGGCCAATTTGTAACTCTTACTAACTATACAATACAACCAATTGTGCCTGTTCAAACAACTGGTTCTTCAATGACAGACATCATGTCTCAAAAGGCTGTTACAGATGGATTAGCAGCAAAAGTTGACAATAGTGAACTTAACGACAAAATTGAAGATTCTATAAAGAATGACCAGGGAGTTAAAGAAGCATTGGATGATAAGATTTCTAATGCAATTGAAAACGATGACACTGTAATAAGTGCAATTACCAAAATTATCAGTGAAGACGATGCAGTTAGCGGTATGGTGGAAACAATTGTGTCAAACAAACTTACAGCATATACTGACACGGAAGAATTGACTGAGTTACTTAATGGTAAGTCAGACAGTGGACACAAACACCAATATAACGATATTAATGATTTCAACGATGGCGTATCTAATGCAGTATCTACTAATGGTGATGTGATTAATGCTGTAACTAACATTGTTTCTAGTTCTATAACTAACAGCCAAGAAGTAATTAGCTCAATAACACAAGTTATTTCAAGCAATACTGAAGTTGAGAAATCTGTTAACAATGTCATATCAGCATTTACTAATGATGTGCTCGATGAAAGATATGCAAAGAGTAATGATATTCCAACTGATTTAAGTGCTTTCACAAACTCTCCTGGATATGTTAAGGAAAGTCAAGTTAATGGACTTGTTGCATCTGCAATTACGGAAAACCAAGCAGTAATCGATGCAGTTAATTCAGCAATCACAAGTGCAATTACAAGCGATACTGCGGTACAAAACGCAATTGACACTGCTACATCAAACAAGTTTGGCGAGGTTGAATATGATAGCGATTCTAAGAGAATCAATTTCTATGCAACATCTGCAAAAACTAGTGTAATAGATTATATAGACGCAACAGATTTCATTAAAGATGGAATGGTTGACAATGTTACAATTAGCGGTTCTAACCTTGTCATAACATTTAATACTGATGCAGGTAAAGAGGATATAAGTCTATCATTGACTGACATTTTCAACCCAGATAACTATTTTACAAGGGATGAATTGAGTGGTTCATCATCTACAGTTGTTGTTAGAAACGCTTATAGCTCAACTACAGCAGCATCTGCTGAATCGGTTTCTGCAACTAACGTTAATGGACTTAGTGATGCCATTTCAAATGCAGTTAGTAGCAATACAGAGGTTATCAATTCAATAACGAAGGTAATTGAAGAGGATTCTTCTGTAAATGGTGCTGTAGAAGCAATAGTAAGCGGCTATACTTATGATAAGAATTCAATTGACAACAAGATTAGTAGTCAGACTTATGCATCAAGCGCTATTACAAGTATGAGTGGATATGAGAAGGCAACTTCTGCTTCTAACATTTCAACTAGTGATTCTCTTAATGTAGCAATTGGAAAGTTAGAGAGAAAGGTTGATGATGCTGTGGCTGGAGGTGTTTCTTCAGTTTCTCTTGGAAGCGGTTCTACTAATGGTAGTCTTACCCTTACAGTAAATGGAGAGTTACAAAATACCATATCAGTTCCAGGTCTTGGTGATGCAGCATTTTTGAATACAGGAACTACAGAAGGTACTGTAGCAGCTGGTAACCATACACATGACTATAGCGAGGTGTATCAAGCAAAGGGAGATTATGCTCCATTAGTGCATACTCATGAATCTAGTGCAATTACTGATTTCTCTCCGACAGTTGAGAATATAGTTTCTTCAAGTACAACAATTGAAACTAGAGTTGAAGCAATCATAACTAGTGCCATTACTGATAACGCAAGTGTTAGTGGGGCAATTGAAAGCGCTGTTGAATCCAATAGTGCAGTTACTGCTTCTAAGTCATTTACAGATTTCTATACTGGCTCTAATACTGGTTTGACATCATTGACAAATATACCAACAACTAAGAGATTAGTAGTAATAGAAACAAGTAGTGCTTCAAATACATTCTCACTAAGCGGTAATACATTACCAGATGGATATGAAATACATGTTTTTGTTAAAAACAATTCTGGAAGCGAAGCAACAGTAACTGTATCAGGTAGCCAATACATTTTATTGGGAGACCCAATTACAATTGGTATAGGAAAATATGGAGAAATAAATGTTATTTCTGACGGTACTAAGTTGTATGTTCGTGGAGCTTAAATAAAACAATTAATAAAAGAAAACGATTGTGGTCATAAATTATGGCCACAATCTTAAAATATAATAAATTTAGATATAATCATATATTATGAGAAGAAGAGCTTTTTTAAAAAGTACTACCCATAGTTTTATACCAATAACTAATGCTGTTGTTACATGTTCAAACGCAACATACAACGGAAACAGTCAAGTAGCACAAAACATATCTGTTGTGCTTAATGGACTTACTTTGGTAGAAAGCACTGATTATGTTGTAAGTGTAAATAGTGGAGGCGTTAACGCTGGGAGTTATCCAGTTGTTGTATCTGGTATTGGCAATTACGAAGGAACAGCAAGTGGAACATTTGTGATAGATAGTAAATACGTTTATAACCCAACCATAACAATCAGCCCAACTAGCTATACTTACGATGGTAGTCAGAAGAAACCATCTGTTATATCTGTTAAAGATGGCAGCGTGGAAATACCTTCTAGTGAATATACTGTTAGTTATGGTAGTAACGTAAATACTGGTACAGGAGTTGTTTATATTAGTGATGTTAGTGGTGGTAACTATGACGTTAATGGTAGTGTAAACTTTACAATTACAAAGGCAAATCCTACCTATACAGCGCCTACAGCTAATAACAGAACATATGACACCACTTCAAAAGCATTGCTTAATGCTGGCTACTGTACTGGTGGCACAATACAGTATAGCAGTGATAACAGCACTTGGAGTACCGTAATACCAAGTGGCACTGATGCCAATACATATACATCTTATTGGAGGATTGTAGGCGATAGTAATCATAACGACAAGGCTTCTGAGACAATTGTTACTACAATATCACCTAAGACTGTTAGCAGTCCAACAGTTATTTTAAATCCATCTGCCTTTACATATAATGGGTACGAACAATATCCGACAGAAGTTACTGTTAAAGATGGAAACACAGTTATTCCAAGTGTAGAATATATTTATACGATAACCCCTACAATTAATGCAGGAACTTATGCAACTCATATTATGGATGAAGTTGGTGGTAATTATAATATTGCCCAAACAGATGCAAGTTATGTAATTAAAAAGGCAAATCCAGTACAAACTGAGCCACAAGCAATTCCTAACTTAAAATATAATGAAGAAGAACAAACGCTAGTTAGTGGTGGCGTTGCAAGTGTGAGTGGCAATTTTACATATGAAAATAATACCGCAATCAACGTAGGTAACTATACAGTTACTTGGCAGTTTACTCCTATTTATACTTCTAACTACAACACAGTAAGTGGAACTGTTACTACTAGAATAGAAAAAGGTGATTGTCCGATAACTGTATATCCAAGTAATGCTACTTATAACGGACAAAACCAAGATTTGTTGATTGTTAACAAACCTTCAACAAGTGGCACAATGCACTATAAATTAGGGGATAGTGGAACTTGGAGTTTATCAATTCCACAGAAAAAAAATGCAGGTGGACCTTGGACGGTATATTGCTATATGGATGCAACAAGCAATTGGAATGCATGGTATAGTAGAACAGAACCAGCAGTTTATGAAACACGAATTAATAAGGCACAAGGCCAAATATTAGAAATAGCTTACAGTATTTTAAATTTGCATTACAATGGAGAATATCAAGATTTGTGTACGCCAGCTAGCGGAACTAGTGTGATTATGTACAACGTAAACGGCGGTCCATTTTCAACTGAAATACCTCAAGGAAAAGATGCCAACGTTTCAAATTTAATTACATACTATTCAGCAGAAAATGCTAATTATACAAGTAGTGTTACAGATTCTTTTTATGCTGCTTCAATTAAAAAGGCAGTACTCACTTTAGAATATGCTAACGAGCCGATAACAACTGTAAATGAATGTGAGACAGTAAACAATCCATGTATTATAGTAGATTCTGGAGGTACTATAGTTAATTACTATGATGGTGAATTAATATATTCTTCATCAAATGAAAATGTAGCAATAGTGGATTCTGGAGGTACTGTTACTGGTATTAATCAAGGAAACGCATCAATCACATGTAGTGCAGCGTCAACAAATAACTGTTGGATTACAGTGCCAGAAGACCAAAAATTAACTTATAGCGTTAATGTTATTAACGCCCCAACTCATTTAGATGGTGCATATATTGAGAACACAAATGGTGATTTATTCTCAGCATCTTGTTGGCCAACAAAGGGTACAGGACAAGTAAACTCTATTATCGTTGTTGACGGTAATTGGAAGAGAAGAGTGTACGTTGATGAAACTTATAATATGGCAAGACTTAGTTATCAGTCTGGATACCAAGTACCAGGAGTTTCAGCAGCAACAAGTATGGATGATGGAGAATATAACACAAACATAATTGAACCTTTGTTAGATGGAGACGGAATGATTATGAGAGATTTTACCGTTGGAGGACACACATATCTTCCATCATATGAGGAAATGCTTACATTGTTAAATTATAAAGACCAAATAGATGAGTGTCGTGTAGCCATCGGAAAACAAGCAACTCCAGATGATGTTTTACGCTGGTGGACATCTACTTATTGGGGAGAATCATATTATGCTGAAGCAGGAGATTGGAATACATGTGTATATGGAGTAAATGGAAAGGGTGCTATGATTAGAAGAAACATGGGATATACACTTAGAATAGGGAAATATAACTAATCATTCTTTATAATAATATTTTTAAATAATATATAAATATGGCAGAAAAAAGGCATATACAGCATTTAAGAAGTAAGGTGGTTTCTAACAATGGGCAACCAAAACTACCTGATTCATTGCTTCCAGGTGAATTGGCTATTAATTACCATAAAGGTACTGAGACCATTTCATTACAGAACGATGCTGATGAAATAGTTCTTTTCCATGATGAGGTTGAAATTTCTAGTGGCCAGCCTAAAGTTAACACTGAAATTTGGATTGACTTGAGTGATTCTGCGGTTACAGAAGTATATACTAAGCAACAAATTGACTCTATGATTGATTCTGTTGTTGTCAAGGATTATGAACAAGATGATAGGCTTGACGTACTTGAAAGAAAAACAGATGAACTCAGTGGGGACACAATATCTAAAATATCTCAAGCAATTGATGAATTAAGTGGGGCTGTTGATACAAAGGTTTCAGAACTCGAAGAAAAGGACACCGAACTTGAGGAAGAACTAGCTGAAAGGGCATTACAAAGTGATTTGGAGGCTATTAGCGGCATTGTTGGCACAAAGGTGGATGAATCTTCATTTAATGATTTTTCGTCTTCTACAGAGTCTAAAATTGAATCTATTAGTGGGTTAGCTGAAAATGCTTATGAGGTTCAAATTGGAACTAGTGCTGATACTATAAGTTCAAATACAAAGGTTTTCATTGATGTTAATGAGGATAGTTCTGTTCTTGTTTATACTAAGGAACAAGTAGATGAACAAATAAGTGGTGTGACAACATTAATAGACGATAACATCGTGATTAGTGATACGACCCCTACTAGCGTTAACACTGAACTATTTGTTGACACTTCTAATGACGGACCAGAATATGAAGTTTACACCAAAGAGCAAACTGATACTATAGTTAAAGAACAAGTAGAAGTAGAAGTTGTAAAAACAATACAAGAAACTTTTATAGTAGATGAAAGTGGAAATATAATATTAAACGCAGGAACTTTTGCGTAAAAAAAAAATAACATAAAAAAAATAAATAGAATTATGGCAAAAACATTTAGGTATCAACATCTTAAGACCTCAACAAGTGGTGCTACTCCTTCATCATCTGTGTTGAAAGATGCGGAAATTGCTGTTAACATTGCAGCTGGAGGAGAAAAGTTATTCTTAAAGAATAGCAGTGGTAACGTTGTAAAATTCATTACAGAAGACCAAATTGATGCAAAAATAGCATCTGGCGGTGGGGCTATTGAAACAAAGATTGAAGCATTATCTGGTGCAATTGATACTTTGGATAGTGAACTTGCAGGCAAAGCTAATACAGCTACTACTTATACAAAGACTGAGGTAGATGGTTTGCTCAATGGTAAGGCTGATACTGCTACTACTTACACAAAGTCTGAGGTAGACACAGCACTTGCTGGTAAGGCAAACACAGCAACAACTTATACAAAGGACGATGTGGACAGTTTACTTGCTGCAAAGGCTAACACAGCAACAACTCTTGCTGGCTATGGTATTACAGATGCTTATACAAAAGCCGAGGCAGATTCAGCAATTACAAATAACATCAAGGATTTCTTTGATGGCGCTGAATATGATAGCGCAACAACTAGAATTAATTTCAAGCATGGAAGTACCGTAAAGGCTTATATTGATGCTAGCGCCTTTATCAAGGATGGTATGGTTTCCAATGTTGAAATCAAGACAGTCGATGGAGTTACATGCCTTGTAATTACTTTTAACGCTGATAGTGGAAAAGAGAATATTAACATTCCTATTTCAGACATATTTGATGCTACCAACTATTATACAAAGGCTCAGATTGACGCAGCACTTTCTGGTAAGGCAAGCACAGCAACCACTCTTGCAGGTTATGGCATTACAGATGCTTACACAAAGACTGAGGTTGATACAGCAATTGGAGCAAAAGCAGATGCTGCAACAACCCTTGCTGGCTATGGTATTACAGATGCTTATACAAAGACTGAGGTAGACACAGCGCTTGCAGCAAAAGCAGACACAGCTACAACTTACACAAAGACTGAGGTTGATACAGCAGTTGGCGCAAAGGCTGATGCTGCTACAACTTACACAAAGACTGAGGTTGATACAGCACTTGCAGGTAAGGCTAACACAGCAACAACACTTTCTGGTTACGGTATTACTAACGCTTACACAAAGACTGAGGTTGATACAGCAATTGGAGCAAAAGCAGACACAGCAACAACTTACACAAAGACTGAGGTAGACACAGCACTTAGTGGAAAACAAGAAACGTTGGTAAGTGGCACTAACATTAAGACAGTTGCTAATAAAACACTTCTTGGCAGTGGAAATGTAGAGATTTCGATTACTGAACTTTCTACAAGTGGAGTTAGCGATTTGACTGTTGATGGAGACACTATAATCCTTGACGCAGGAACATTCTAATAAAAACTAATAAGGTAGTGGTTGAAATATTTACCACTACCTTTTACGATTTTTAAAATAATAAATTTTATAATTTAATATTATATGGCAAAAAAATTTAGATATAGACACATAACAAGTGCCATTGAAGATAGACAACCTCAAGCATTATTAGACGGAGAAATTGCTGTTAATAAATTTGCTGGCAAGGAAACATTGTTTATCAAGAACACAAATTCAGAAATTGTACCATTTTCTTCCGATTCAGTTATAGATGGCAAATTAGCAACTAAACAAAACACACTTGTTAGTGGTACTAACATTAAAACTATAAACAACCAATCATTACTTGGAGAGGGTAATATAACAATAGAAGGCAGCGGCTCAACACAAGGAACTAAAGTGTATCTGGACCCAAATAATGGAAGTTTAACAACTGAAATGTTATCTTCTACTAGTGTTGTATATGTAATTTCATATGATTATGCTATAAGTAGCAGTGTGACAGTTCCTTCTGGATGTACTTTTGAATTTGCTGGTGGTAGTATAAACAATGGAACATTAGTTTTAGATAACACTTACCTTTACGGAAATGTTAAATTTGGTAGTGGCATTACTATTAGTGGAACTTGTAAAAATGACGTAGTATACCAGAACTGGTTTGCTAATAACGATATTGATGCATGGCATAGGTTCATAAATAATGTGGATGGACCAACAAAATATGAATATGCTTTCGGAGAATATACTACATCTGTGTATGTCAGTAAGGAGTTAGATAATAAAACAGCAATATTCATTAACGGAAATAATGCAATAGTAAAATTCCAATATACATCTAACGCACAAGCGTTTGTTGTAAAACCAAAGAATCAAGATACTTTTACTTCTACCACTATAAATTCTGAAGCCTACAAAGGTGATGAGACCATAACAGTAGGGGATGGTTCTTTGTTTAATGCAGGTGATGTTGTTTCTGTAAGAGATAATACAGAATATAGTTTTTCGCCTCACAGAAGCTCTTATAAGCAATGTGAATTTGCTACTATAAGAGGTATAGAAGGTAATGTTCTTAGATTAGGACATCCTCTTATGGGTTCATACATACATCTTGGAGGCTCAAGCAAAGTATATGGCTTTAATCAAATTTCTTGCAACATTAAGAATTTAACCATTAAAATGAACAACCCATCAACATTAGATGGTAAGTTCCAAGGATTAGTAATATATTCATCTATTTGTGGAAAAATAGAAAATGTTAAAGTCACTGATTTTAGAATATGTTCTATTTTGAGTGGTTGCCATAATATGTCATTAATTGATTGTGTATGCCATGTAACGCTAAATCAAAGCGCAGATTTTGATAGCTATGGTATTTCCTTTGGTGGATGTCAAAATATTAGCGTTATAGGTGGAGATTACATTGGGGGTAATCACGCACTTTCTATTGGTGGTGCAAATAATGATTTGTCTGTAATAGGCAGAGAAATATTGGTTAAAAACATTCGTGCTAATTCAATTAAGGATGGATTCCCAGCAGCAATTGATATGCACGGATGCGCTGAATATGTTACAATTGAAGGGTGTACAACTGCTGGTATATATATGAGGGGTAAAAACAATAAGATTTTAAACAATTTCATATATGACTACGAAATTTCTGGAAGTGAGTTCGGAAACTTCAACCACATAGTTAGTGGTAATATAATGAAGACACCTTCTATTGCTATAGGTGCTGAAACAATAACAGATAGAGCTGGATGGGTTAAAGATAGTATAGAAGATACTCTTGTTATTTCAAATAACTGTTCTTATGACCAGCCATATGTAATGGACGGTAGTACGAAAAAGCCTACACTAGTAAGATTTATAACAACATCAATTGACCCAACTTATTATAATATTGATAATACGGTGATTATTGTAGAAAACAATAATATAAGAAATGCTGTTAATACAATTACTGGATTTAAGAAGATTGTAATGAAGGGAAACACATTTGAATATGATTCTGACCTTAATACAACCGTAAAATCTAAGCCTAAGCTAACATGTAGTAAATTATTTGTTGAAAATAATAGATTTATTGGATATGGTCACTACCCATATTATGTGGCGAGTGCAGAGACAAAAACATATAGTTATAATAATGTAACAGCAGATTACGTTTATATTAAAAATAATTATATAGAAAGTAGTTCAGCAGATACATTCTTATTTGAAGCGGCTTCAGCTATTACTGAATTATATGTGGAAGGTAATATAGTTAAAGATAAGTTCCTTTTAATACAAAAAGACTTAGGAACGGCAGTAATTAGAAATAATACTATAGAGCCTGCTGTTAATGGAATAAATATTAGTGCATCTGGTACTGTTCAAAGTATATTTGTACTTAATAATATTGTATCAGCAAAGAAGAGTATTATAGCAACAACAGCGTCAAAGCTTGTATATGGAAGAAACATATTAATAGATACTTATGCGCTTACCCCACCTCATTTCACAACTGCAACTACTGCAACTGACCTTGATTCTGGAGGAGGAAGCGTTGATACTAACTATTCAGCAATTACGTATGCTGTTTCAACAACTTCAGATAATGGAAATACATCTGGTTCCGTTACAATCGATGGTACTAAACCATTAACTATTTTAACAGTAACAGGAGATATAACATCTCTTAGTTTGGCATCAGGAAAGATGCCAGTTGCAGGACATTCAGCGCATGTAATGCTTACGTCTTCTGCTGCAAGAAATGTAACTATAGTGCATAACAGTACATCAAGCGTATGCCCTAGTGGGTCAAACGTTACTTTATCAATACCAGCAGACGGATTTGTTGAGGTAGATTTCATAAACGTTAACAATAAAATATACGTTAGAGGAATTTAAATAATGATTTAAATAATATATGGCATATTATGCAAACATTAAGAACAAGAACAATGAAAGGTTCTTCTAAAATTAGTCGTACAGTAACGTTTTCTAATCCAACCACATCTGTTAGTGTTGGTGGTACTGTAACTAATGTGGCAACAGTATCAGCAGGTGCATCTGATGGAACATTAACTTATTCTTCTTCTGACACAAGCAAGGCTACAGTTAATAGTAGTGGAACTGTAACTGGTGTTGCTAATGGTTCTGCAACAATTACAGCATCTATTACTGGTGGTACTAATTATGCTGATGCATCTAGCAGTTATAACATAAGCGTTGGACAATTTGAACCTGTTGTAACAAATTATACTTATACTGGTTCTAAACAAACAGCTACTTTGCAGCCAGGAACATATACGTTTGAATGTTGGGGAGCACAAGGTGGTTCTATAACAGGTGCTACTGGAGGCAAAGGAGGCTATTCTGTAGGAACTATAGAGATAAACAGCCCTACTACAGTACACGTATATGTAGGCGGTAGCGGAGAAGATGCTTCTAGTATTGGCTTCCATAGTGGAGGCTTCAATGGCGGTGGTAATTCTTATGGCACTTCAGCAAACTACTATGGTGGTAGTGGTGGCGGAGCTTCAGATATAAGAATTGGAACAGATTCGTTATTGTGCCGAGTTATAGTAGCTGGCGGAGGTGGCGGAGCTGGTAGATACAATTCTACGGCCCAATTAAACGGCGGCTTCGGCGGCGGCTCTACAGGAGGAAATGGAGAAGATAGAGTTTCTGATGGAGCTAAAGGTGGACAAGGCGGTACACAAAGCGCAGCAGGAGATTCCTATTATGGAACTAATACAAAGAACAGTACTATCCAAGGAACACTTGCAGACTTTGGAATTGGTGGAGGCGCATATGCTAACAACACTAGCTATAGAACCGTCGGTGGTGGCGGCGGCTGGTACGGCGGCGGTTATTCACAAAGGTCTGCTGCTGGAGGCGGTTCTGGATATGTCCTAACCTCAAGTAGTTATAAGCCAAGTGGTTATGCCCTTGGTAGTGAGTATTATCTTTCCAATGCCGAAACCATAGGAGGTGATACGTCATTCCCATCTACATCTGGCGGTAATGAGACTGGTCACTCTGGCAACGGTTATGTTAGAATAACACAAATTGGGTAATTGCTTATGACTAAAGAAAATATAAATTGGAATCAAGTGCGTATAGATGCGTCTATTAACATAATGAATGCCATATTATCAAATAGTATTATGGCATTCATATTCCAATTTATATTTAAGAAACAAATATCTGATATTGCCGTTTCATACGCCGATAAGTTGATTGAAGAACTAAAAAGATAATAAACTTTGCAAAAATGACACCAGAAATGGTGCTATTTTTATTTTTCATCTATTTATTTTACGAATTAAAAAATAGATTTTATAATCTAAAATAATTTTAAATAAAATGGATAAATACGTTTTAATTACTAGTGTTGCTAGGTTTCCATATGTGGTTTATACACTGTATATGGATGACGGTAGGTGGAATATGATGTTTGGGGAAATGGTTATGATGATTGCATTGTTGATTTGCGGAATTGTGAGAGGATAAATATGTTAAAAAAAAAGAGGCTAGAAACAATCTAGCCTCTTTTTTTATCCTTCAGCGTTTTCAATAAAGCTGTACATTATATCATCAAATACATATCCACCTGTTGAAGGTGTTCTCTCTGGTATCTTCTTGAAATAGAGTCTCATATCAGAACCAAGCGTCATAATACTTGAAATAGAACTTGGTAATTTACCATCTTCTTCAAATGCATTTACATCTGCATCTGTGAGTTCATTGAGGGCATCAAGGTATTTCTTATTCTCAAGCTGATATACATAGTCATTTTCAGTTTCCTTGGTTTTCTTCAAGTCTGCTACGAGACCATCCCAATCAATATTACATTCCTTAACGAACGGAGGAACTTCATTAATACTTGTCCAGAATTCGATTTCCTTCCTCTCTGGGGTCATCAGAGCTTCGAAGGTATCCTGGTCTTCTGGCTTGTTAGGATAGCCATTGACAAGCTTAGATTCCTGTTCCGTGAAGAATTTTCTATCCTTAGGGTCTGTAATGAGAATCTTATTCCTAATATCTGGGTGGAAGCATACAAGCAATGGAGTAATACGCTTATTGAATTGGTCAATATATTTCTCTACATTGTATTCAAGACCCTCGTAGTCACTGCAAAGCACATCCTCTTCACTATCCACAATGTCGTTAGGAACTAGCTTACAGTTGAGGATTATTTCATCTTCCTCGTAAGCCTTCGGATAAGCTTCTTTAGCAAGTTCAAGTCTTGTCTTACCCTTCTGCTCCTTGTATAATTTCTCGACCTCCTTTGTAATCTCTACCTTTTCGCCATTATTATCAAATGTGAAATAATGGGTTACACGCTTAACATCTGAATGACCCTTCTTAGTACCAGTATTGATGTAATAAATGGTATCACTCACGTTAACCTTCACGTCTTCTTTGATTACAAGTTCATACCAAGCCTGCCTTGATTTCTTACTACCAGACTTTGTAAGGGTGTTACAATCTGCTATATAATCCTTAATTGTCTTCTTGATATTTCCCTTTGAAGCGATATCCTTGATAGGAATCTGATAGTTGTAAATCTTCTCTATATAGTCGTAGTAGTTAGACAAGAACTTGTAGCCATTGTTTCTAAGCAACAGGTCTACACCGTCATCAATGAATTTCTCCAGATAGCCAGACATCTTCCTTGATTTAATGGTGTTACCCACCTTCTTTGTCTTACCGTTTGGCATAAGGTCTGCATAGTTCTTTCTGGCGAAATTGATGGTAGCATCACAGTATTCATCGATACCAAGACCCATCTTGTTTACACCACCGTTGTAAGCCTGTGCCATGAACAAGTCCTCAAACTCAGCCACATCAGCCTCAACTCTAGTATATTCCTTACCCTTGACAGTGTTACGACCAAGACCCTTGCCAATATAAGGATGGTCTGCTGTATATCTGAAATCTTCCTCTCTTGGCATCTGGAAGTTGAAACCGTCGGTATCACCCACGATAGGTGTATATCCAATGCCTGTGAAGTGGTAAATCATAAGTCTCAGTGACATACGACCAATACAGGTGGTCTTCTCAGCAGCGATAACGTCTCCATATGGGAATATGTTAGGTGCTCCATAAGAGCCGAAGAATGAGTTGGCGAGAATCTTCAAAGGCAACTGTTTCTTATCGTTACCAGATTTCTCAATCTTCCAGTACTGTATCTCTTCTGCCAGCTTCTTCTTAAACATTTCATCCTGTCCCTCATATGCTTTCAACTGTTTCTCCAGTTCCTTAGCCTTGTCTCCAGCCTCTCCCTTCAAGTTCTTATACTTTTCGCGCTGGGTTAGGATGTATTCAAGGAATGAAAGCATCACATTCATTGTATCAATAGGCGTAGATACATGCCATGTAAGGATAATTGATGGATACAAGGAATTGTAGTCAAGCTTCACAATACGGTCAACATATCCAGTCTTAAGAAGCCTTGACAAACCACCAGTGAACCTCTTGTTAGGTGCTGCTGCTGGAATGGCTAGGTTGTTTTCATAACCCCACGCAAGCATAATTAGCTTCCATATACCTGCTGTACCCATTGTACAAGCCCTAGAGAATGTTGTAGGCAACATCTTACCTACCAGGAAGTTAGACTCATTAAGTTTATCTTCCACTTTATCGGTTTCCCATAGGTCATCTAGGAGGTATCTTTCTACTATATACCTACCAGAAACCATCTTATATCCTGGAAGAAGCTTATGTTTTTCAGTTACTAAATACCAGTCTCCATCCTCGTCACAGAAGCCGTATTTCTCTTCAGTTACAGCCCAAGTTTTTGTAATCTTGTCACCTGGAACATACACACGGTTTGGCTTCTTCAAGTCAAGGTATTTGGTAACATATTTCAAGTTTGATTTCTTCATGTTAGAGTCGATAGCCTGTGCTCTTCTTGAAGCATGAAGTGAATCAAGAATGATGTGACCCCACATGACTGTTGGACGATAGTACTCTACCTCTCCACCAAGTTTAAGAACCGACTCTTTCTGCTTCTTGTAGATAGGGTGCTTGAAGTACTTTAAACTCATTTCCTTAAAGTCCGCACCAAGCTCTTCACATCTTACAATAAGAAAGTCCCAGTCAAAGTTCTCTGAGTTGTGACCTACAACTGTATCTGGCTTTGTAATTGACAATATGTAAAGAAACATGTCAATTGCATTAAGCTCACTGGCATCAAGTTCCTCTTTGGTATTACCAGTAACCGAAATGATTTTATCAAAGCCTCTGTTGGTATGGATACCAATCTGTTCAATTCTATGTATTCTTGGGTTAAGTCCCTGTGTTTCAAGGTCGAAGATAAATCTGTTCAAGTCATTATAATTCTCATAACCCTTAAACAGTCTCTTACCAGTCTGAATCATGTACTGTTCAACTGGAGTTACCACCATATATTCCCTGTTGGTTTCACCAGTTTGCCCGTTTTTCTTCGACTCATGCACTGGCACTCCAGCATCCTTGAAAAAGCTGAGGAACTTCTGGTAACTCATTCTCCTGTTCGCATAGAACATGTACTTGTAGCCATTCTCAAGACGGTCACTGACGTTACCATCATCCGAAGTTGTAAGTCTTTTACAGGATATGCCATATCTTCTCATCTGAGAGATAAGTTCTTTCCTGTCACCACCAAATAATCTGATTGCTGCGCTGTTTTTGCACCACAAAAACGGCTTAAAATCGTCCAATCTGACCCTTTTTTCTCCTTTGTCATTCACAAAAACAATACTTACCCTATCGTCCTGGTAGTCACATTCTATGGTAATGATGTGCTCCATTGGGTCATGTCCGTTAAGGAAAGTATTAACGACCTCTGATGTAATTTGTTTCATATAAATAATTGTTAAGTTAATTGAAGTTGTAGGCTACATTGTATAGTCATCGCTTCATATTGCAAAGATATATAAAAAAAGTTAAAAAACAAAATATTTATATAAAAAATTGTTTGTTATGAAGATTTTAGACCCAAAGACAATAGCAAGGGATATTGCCAAGGCATATAACCTACCAACAGTTCCACCACCAGCAGCAATACACAAATTTGCCAAGCTGAAAGGATATGGATTTAAGCGTGTCGGAGGAAAGGGTGGCTATGTTAACAGTCTGAAAACAGAGATTGCAAGGGACTTTCCTCTGTTCAAGAAATGCTGTGCTCCAGAGGTTAAACATCCCGTCATGAGGCAAGACTATAATCCAGACGGTTTCATAGAGCCTGCTGGTAGAAAAGATTATGCCTGGGAATCTAAGATTAGCAGATACATCATGGAAGCTATTGATGAACTTGAGCTGTTTCATGGCTCGCCACATGATTTCAATGAATTCGATTTTGCCTATATGTCAAGCGGATGGGGACAGCAAGCTTATGGATATGGTGCTTATCTTACCACAAGTTATGAATGTGCCAAGGAATATTCGCAGGTAGGCATGATATATACTGTTGAAATACCAGATAAGGGATATCTTAACCTTGATAGAATAAGTCCAGCATTGGCAATGAGAATTGCACGTGTTTTCTTTAACTACTATACGAAGGAACATGAGTATGGCAGTGAGGCGTATGCTGGTTATGAAAGAGAGTTCTGGGATGAGGAATGCAAATATATTGGTCATTCAACAGATGGAAACACACTTTATGGCACAATATCGTCTTTCCTTGGTAGTGACAAGGAAACAAGTGAATTCCTACATGATAAACTTGGCTATAAAGGACTTGTGTGGGTGCATACAAACACTGAAACAGGGAAGAAATTCAAGAATTACGTTATATTTAATCCTAAGGATATAAAGATAATAAAAAAGGACTCAAGCGTTTGAGTCCTTTTATTGTTTATACTGGATTACCCAGATAATCTTCTCCTTCATATTCGTATGGGTCATAAGGCACGCCATCTTCATCGTATTCAGCCTCATTTCCAAATCTATCATAATACCCTCCATCTGTAGGGTCATATGTGTATCCTTTAAGTTCTCCAAGTATTTTGTTTACTGATTCTTTCACGATTTTGTGAAGGTCTGATTCTGTAAGTCTTATAATCTTCTTCATAATGTTTCTGTTTTTATATATAATAAATATTTATAGGAAATAAAAAAGTATAGAAATGTTAATACAACCAAAGCCATATATGGACAAGCTGAGGCTTCGTCGCCATGCTTACGGGACGGAGAGAAGACGCAACATGTCGAAGCTAATCTTGGAGTATGGGACTCCCATACCAAAAAGTATAGAGTACTCCGACATAGACCAGGAAATGTTCAATTGGGTTGACAAGAAGTTTAATCTTGTCTACGATGGTGTGAGACTACCTACATACAAGCTGTATTCAACACAGAGGATAAGTGAATACTCACAGACATGGAGTCAGACGGATGATTATGGCAATGTTATAATGAATTTCAAGACCATCACACGTGAGAATAATCCACAGAAGGGCGAAAACCAGGGTAGTTACTTCAATATACCAGGTCACAAGGATTTCGCTATGTTCTACGTTCCTGTATTACAGGAGAACGGTACTGAGGCTTATGACAAGTACACCATGAAGCAGCCATTTGCTGTCAATTTCATATATTCTGTATCAATCATAACGAATAAGATGGAGATACTGAATGAAATGAATGAGCTGATGCATTACGAATTTAATGCTATAACGGCTTATATTTCTCCTAATGGCCATCCAATGCCTCTTACCCTTGAAGATGTGTCAGACGAGTCAGAATACGCCATAGATGACCGTAAATATTACTCTCAGACATTCAAGGTAAAACTAAAGGGTTATATAATAAGGAGAGAGGACTATAAGGTTGAGAGAATACCTTCAAGACTTGTGATAAGTTCACACGATTCTGATGCAACTGGAATAGTAAACAGGAGGGGTAAAAACAGAAGAGAAGATGAGAAGGTTCACTTCGTAGAGGGCCTTGACGGAATGTTCACTGGAAACAAGATTGGGTTCTTGGAGAATGCATTAAAGAATGATGATGAGTGCGAAGTACCACCATTAAAGGATGTTACACCTCCGCCACCAGAAATTCTTGAGGAGCTTGACGGTAATGATGAGTGTTGCCCACCACCAGACGACAGGTACTTCTATAAGACCATGAAGGTAGTCATGAATTTTGACGAATGTATACTTGAACTTACATTCAAGATTGATAAGGACATGGTGCTTGATTCAGTGGAGACAGAGAATGTATACGATTTCAAGATAATAGTCAACGGTGAGGTAATGAATCTTGACAATGGAATTACTTTCCTTAAGGATGATGAAATTACCGTGAGGATTTCAAGGGAGGATGAGTTCGGTACGTCTGTATTGACCCTTGTCGGATATGACCCACACACGAAGTTCGACAAGCTTGATGTACCAGAGTCATCACTTGATGAGCCTTATTACAATGAGGAGATATTAATAGACCCATCAGAGGGCGAAGAATAAATGGACGGTTTTATTGACCGCCCATTTTGTGTTTTCGGGTTTGGGCTGATATTTATAATTAATAAAACAGTGTTACAATGATTACAGTAGAAAAATTGATGATTGTAGAAAGATTCCTGTTGGAGATAGAGAACAGGTTCAAGTTTGACTTATCTTTCGAGAATGTTCGTGTATTGTATGACTATTTAAAGGATGTTGGAAGGGTTACAAACCTTTTCTTTAAACTCCAGGAAGAGTATTACAACAAGTTCAAGGACAAGGATAAACTCAAGGAGTATCACAATAAGTTAATACAGGAAGAAGTTCACTTAGATGTGTCCAAAATGCTTAGATTCATTGACTTTATGACGGATACCGTTGAGGATGAGGAGTTTAAAAATATTGTTGCAAAAAACAAGTTCTGGGGTAATTAATGGGACACATTAAATATTTATATATAAGAAAAATAACTAATAAAATTTAAATATTAAAGAAATTATGGCAGATAATGCAAGAGGAATACATGTTTCACCAGGTATATATACCAGGGAAATCGACATGACTTACGCAGTTCGTAGCCTTGGTATCACAACACTTGGTGTTGTGGGTGAGACCTTGAAAGGTCCTGCTTTCCAGCCAATGGACATCGCCAACTGGCGTGAGTTCCAGGAGACATTTGGTGGAACAAGTACTGAGAAGTTTAAGGGAAGTCAGTACCCTAAATATGAGTTGCCTTACATTGCAAAGTCATATTTGACTGAAAGTGAGCAGCTTAAGGTTGTTCGTGTGCTTGGACTTAGTGGTTATAATGCAGGTCCTGCTTGGCTTGTTACAGCATCTAAAGGTACTGGTAATAGACAGGCAGTAGCTCTCCTTCGTTCACGTGGTACTTACAAGCCATTCCAGACAGGCTTTACTACGGTTTGTACCTGTGAGCCTTCAAAGTATGACTCATTGAGCTTCTATGTTGGTGAGCCAGCACTTTCTGATAGTGAGGTTAATGACTGCTCAAAGAAGGAATATAACCTTAACGCACTTCAGATTAAGCCATATATACCAATCAACAGTGATGGTGATGAGTGCGAAGGCTATGAAATAACAGGTGTTGAAGGTGATTCTTGGAATGCTATTTCACAGTACAATCACGGTAGATTCAAACTTGTGGGTGTATATGGTGCTCATTGTAAGAGCGATGTTGACACTATAATTACACAGAAGCAATTCGAGAATGGTTACTTTGAGTATGCAGTATCGCTTAACCCATATGATAAGGAGTACATCCTTAACGTACTTGGTACAAAGCCATATGATGGTGATGCTTATATCTTCGTTGAGTCACTTTATGACGTAGCACTTGACCAGGGTATTGCAGAGGGCAGACTTACAGAGATTGATGGTGCTCTTTCTGGATTCCAGGTTTACTACACAGCTGACTATTGCCACCATGAGCCAGTTAGCAGCATAGTATCAATGCCTTCAACTTCTCTTAGAAGAAGACATGTAGGACAGAGATTCCTTGCTGATAAGGCAGCAGCTAGCGATAGTGCATTCACATGCGTAGCATTGGACTACAACACTGGAAATCCTATTATGGTTGGTATGAAGACAAAAGATGAATCTGGTAAAATTGTTGTTGTAGCTAATTCAGCGATTACAACTGCTATTATAGGAAACACAGCTATAACAAATGCGTTTACCTGTCTAACGGAAGACGACAAGGCAGTTGCTGATACGATACCAGCACAGTTCAAGATGCAGATTGGTCAGATTTATACCGTAAGACAGTATACAACTGCTGATGGTAAGAGACATTATTATTATGGATTCTATACTGTAGACAGTGTTAATAAGGTGGTAGACGAATATGCTCCAGGAGCTACAGTATCCGATAAAGATAAAGTTCTTGACCCAACAAATATGTACGGAAACCTTCTTAGCGGAGGTACAAAGGGAATTGAAAGCCAAACCAAGCTTTCTAGAATAAACGCTAAGAAAGAATTTGCTACATTGGTGTTGAACACATATGATGGTCTTTACTACAGAATGAATGGTGAGACTGGTAATAAAGAAGATGTTGCATTCGTAGAGCTTGACCTTAACGACTATAAGTCAGCTTACAGATATGCTTCTACACCTTGGATTGTTTCTAACTTGAAGGGTGACTATGAGCATGTTGAGCTTAACAAGTTGTTCAGATTCCACACCATTTCTGATGGTAACAGTGCAAACTACGAGATTAAGGTGTCTATCGAGAATATCAGACCAGATGAGGGTGTATTCGACGTAGTTGTACGTAGAATCGATGATGTGGATGAGTCTATCATCCCACTTGAGAGATTCGGACGTTGTTCTATGACTCCTGGTGATTCAAGCTTCATTGGCTACAAGATTGGTACATTCGACGGTGTATACGAGTCTAAGTCTAAGTATATTACAGTTGAGGTTATCGAGTCTACAGCTACAAGGACTTCAGTTCCTGCTGGATTCTTGGGATACCCAGTACCTAACTACGGTGGTCTACCAATAACAGGTGAGAAGAAGACTGGTATAACAATGCCAGATTTGAAGTACAACAGATTCTTCAACCCAGACGTTAAGAACAGGAAGCAGTACTTTGGACTTTCTTCTTGGGTTGGTGTCGATATTGACAACTTCACCTTCAAGGGTAATAAGGCATATATCAATGACCCAAGGTTTATGTCTCATGGATTCCACCTTGACTCAAGGCTTGACAGTGTTAATGGTGGTCTAGCAGCAGAGAAATATACTGTAGATGGTGTAAGCGGTTATGTATTTGACTGTGTATCTACAGACTCTAGAACATCAATTCTACAGGGTATTCCAATGATTGGAACAGAGGAGGAAATGTATGGTTCAATCTATGAGTATGTAAATCTTCGTAAGTTTACGGTATACTTCTACGGTGCATTCGATGGATGGGATGACTACAGAGATGAGAGAACCAATACTGACGAGTATAAGATGTCTCAGTACAGAGGATATATCAATACAGGTAGCGGTGAGGGTTATGCATTCAACAGAATCAAAGACCCAGACCTTCTACAGTTGAATCAGAACGGTATCACATCTGACTGGTATGCTTACTTGAGCGCAATCAGACAGTTCTCTAACCCAGAGGCAACCGACATTAACGTATTCGCTACCCCAGGTATCGACTATGTGAACCAGAAGCTTCTTGTTAACGAGGCTATCGAAATGATTGAGGAAGAGAGAGCAGACTCAATCTACGTTGTAACAACCCCAGATAAACCAAGTGGCGCTGGTGATTACGTTGATGAGATGTACACCCCAGACGAGGCGGTAGGAAACCTTGAGGATTCTGAGATTGATTCTAACTACTCTTGTACATACTATCCTTGGGTTAAGTACTTGGACGTTGACAACAGTCAGTACATTTACTTGCCAGCAACGAAGGATGCAGTTAGAAACTTCGCACAGACGGATAACACGTCATGGCCTTGGTTCGCACCAGCAGGTATCGAGCGTGGTAACGTTGACTGTGTAAGAGCACACTTCATCACCAAGTTGGCAGACGAGGATGTTCTTTACGATGGTAGAATCAACCCAATCAAGACATTCGCACAGGATGGACCTAAGATTTGGGGTCAGAAGAACCTTCAGATTAATGAGTCTCAGCTCAACCGTATTGCAGTTCGTAGACTGTTGCTCAGAATGAGAAAGTTGATTGCAATCTCTTGCATAGGACTTATCTTCGAGCCAAATGACCCAACTGTTAAGCAGTCATTCTTGTCTACCGTAACTCCAATCATGGATAGCATCAGAAGTAACAGAGGTATCTCTGATTATAGAATCGAGATTAACGACACAATCGAGTCAAGAGAGAGAAGAGAGCTTCCAGTTAAGATTTACTTCAAGCCTTACAACGCTCTTGAGTACATTGTAATCGACTTCATTTTGACCCCAGAAGGTGTCTCATTTTCAGATATCTAATTGATAATCAAGAAGTTACATAAAATTCTATAAATTAACAGGAGAAATATTTGTTTTTCTCCTGTTTTTTATATATCTTTGCAAAAAAAATATAAATAAAGGTGTTACTTTTGAGGATATAACAATATTTATAAGTAAATATATATTGTATGAGAAAATTAACAACAGAACAATGGATAGAAAAATGTAAAAAAGTTCATGGTGATGAATATGATTACTCTGAATCAGAATATATAAACGCCAAAACAAAAGTTAAAATTAAATGTAAAAAACATAATATCATATTTGAAATAACACCAGATAATCATAGAAGGGGTGAGGGCTGTCCAATATGCCGCTATGAAAAGTCGGCAAGAAAAATGAGCCAACCTATTGAAGATTTTATAAAAAGAGCAAATGAAATTCATAATGGTAAATATGATTATTCTAGAGTTAAGTATGTTAACAATAGAACCAAAGTTGAAATAGTTTGTCCAGAACACGGAATATTTCTTCAAACTCCAGAGAAACATATATTAAGAAAGCAAGGTTGTCCTCATTGTAGTGGTAATGCTAAGAGAACGTTGGAGTCTTTTATAAATGATGCACAAAATGTTCACTGTGATAAATACGACTACAGTAAATCTGAATATAACGGAATACACACCCCTCTTACAATTATATGCCCTATTCATGGTGAGTTTTTGCAACGTCCAGGAGACCATCTTCGTGGTCAAGGGTGTCCTCATTGTAGACAAAGTAAAATAGAGAGTGAGGTGCGTAGTTTGTTAGAAGAAAACAATATAGAATTTATTCAACAATACAAGTATGACGAAACAAATGGCAAAAATAAGCTTGATTTTTTCCTACTAGGTAAAAACGTTGGAATTGAATGCCAGGGGGAACAGCATTTTAAACCAGTGGATTTTGCAAACAATGGTAAAGAGTGGGCTGAAGAACTATTTACCAAAAACATACAGCGAGATATATACAAAAATCAGTTGTGTAAAGACAAAGGCATTAAGTTATTATACTATGTGCCAAAGAGTAATACCGTTCCTGGGTATAAGAGTAATCCTAAGTTTTGTGGATTGTACACCGATGAAAACGTTTGTAATAATCTTTCCCAGTTAAAAGAGGGGGTTTCATTTGATGATATCTAAATAACTCTATAAAAAAAGAGGAAGATTACTGGTCTTCCTCTTTTTTTATGTACTTAGGGTCTACGAATTCAGTCAGCCACACACCGTTGTTTGACAGGTAGAACTTCACACCGTCCTCGTACATCTTCTTGGTATCGATGCTGAGGATACATGGTGTGCCGTGTCTTGAACCGACATTGGTCGCAGTCTCAGTGTCCTTGGAGAGGTGTACGTAGAGTCTGCTACCCTTCTTTATACCTTCCCTTAATATGGCATCGATTACATTACTCGAAGTGCCGTGATAGAGAATTGCTGGTGGTTCAGCCTCTGTAAGACCCACATCAACATTGATTGAGTGCCCCTGCCTTGCACGTATCTTTGTATGGCCTTCATTGAACTCATACCGCTTCTTGTTGTTCGTAGCGACAATCTCTTCAATAAGGTCAATTGAGTATCCCTTGTTAGAGGCCAATTCCGATACGTTTCTCCAGCCATTGTGGTCAATGAGTCCATTGTCGAATGCCTCCTTATCGTGTCTTAGAAGAAAAGCTAGTTCTTTACCCTTTGTTGTTAATATTTCCTTTTTATTCATATGTCATAGTTATTTTTACTTATGCATAAAGTACCATTTATTTCTTTCAACAATTTCATCAACAATTCGTTTACTTTCGTTAGAAAGATTTTTATACTTAAATTCTTTTTTTCTTGAATTGTATAGTATAGTAGGTTTTTTACTTCTAACAGAAATCTGTATTTTTACAATAGAAATTGTCCTGTTTCCACCCTTACCCTTATGTACAAGATGGGTTGGTTCAAAAAAACCAATACTTTGTCTAGCAAGCTTCATCATATGTTTAACAGTTAATAAATTCTTCTGCGTTGTGCCTTGATAAGAAGAAGTCACCATTGATGGTGAACCAAACACCTGGAGCATCAAACCCAGCTTGTTTATAATCAGTTAATATTAATTTTCCATTATCATCAATACCCATAACATCAATGAATGGTGTTGCATAATCTGGTTTCCATATTTCTTTGTTATGTGGATTTTCAAGCCCAACACTGAAGGAACGTGGCTCTCCTGTGTAAATACTCGAAATAGACTTCTCGCCTTTAATTAAAGCAATCTTAAACTCATAAATTTTACCACGTTCTACCATAAAACACGAGCTAATGCTCTTCGATGCAATTTTTTTTCTTAAATCTTCTAGTTTCATATTTTTATCATTTAAAATTAATTCTGCTGCAAAGATAAGAAAAAATTCTGAATTATCCAAGGATGCCACCTATTTTTAACCTTATTTAATATTTATATAGAAAATAAACGTTTATATGAAAAAGGATATTAAAACTTTAGTAGAAGAATTAAATAACCTCAAGACACAGCTATCTGAGTCATTCATTTTTGAGGACTGGCAGAGTCAAATGGGACAGCCACCTATGGGCGCACAAATGCAGCAGGAGCAGCCAGACCCTTCACTTGTTCAGCCACAGCAGCAGATGATGATGGGACAGGGAGACTCTGAGGAAGAGATAGCAATGCATGCACAGGAGGTTATCCAGCATGAGCCAATCATTGGTAAGATTAGAGAAACAGCAATTGAGGGTCTGAAGAAGTACGCAGACCACCCAACAAGCTCACTTTACGAGTTCTTCAAGAAGGTATTCCTGGAGAGTGATAAGGTATTAACTGATACTGGGGGTAAGAGATAATTATATCAAAGGTGTAAACACCATGCATATGATTGTCCAGGTGGTAAGTATCTGTAGCAAGTGTACGCTTTGGTCTTCCACCAGGTTTATCTTGAGTTCGTTGGCTTTTAGGTTATCCACATAGTAATGTATTAGTGCGTTGATGACAAAAAACGTCCATATGACAGCACCTGGTGTTGTTGTGAATACCATTACTGGGAGCAATATCATGATAGACCATGACATAGAATGCATCAGCAGTGCTATAGTGTAGTCATCCTTGTACATGTCTTTATAACCCTTCTGTTCGAGCCACCATTTCTTTTGCTTCATGGAAGCCAGGATACCTTGCAGGTAGTAATCATCTACGATGTGTGCAAGTATCATTAACAATAACAATTTTATCATATCACAGTATATTTCTGGCAAAGATATATAAAAAAAGTGATAAAAACAAATTTTTTAAGTAAAAAAGTGTTATTGGTATATTTATATTAAAATTAGACAATAATAATCTAGATTAAAAAAATATAACAAATTATGAGTGATTTACTTTTGAAAATGCCGTTGAACTATGAGCCACTGAGGAAAAATAGATGGCTTCTTAGATTCCCAGCAGACCTAGGTATACAAGAGTGGTGGTGTCAGAGTGCAAAGCGTCCTTCTATCAAACAGGAAGGCAAGCCAATTCAGTTCTTGAACACTGAGACATACGTTGTTGGACGTTATACATGGGACGAAATGCAGGTGACGCTTCGTGACCCAATTGGACCTTCTGCTTCACAGGCTGTTATGGAGTGGGTTCGTCTTCACTCTGAGTCAGTAAGTGGTAGACAGGGATATGCAGCTGGTTACAAGCGTGATGTTGAGCTTGAAATGCTTGACCCAACTGGTGTTGTTGTATCTAAGTGGATTTTAAAGAACACGATGTGTACACAAGCTGACTTTGGTGAGTTGGACTACAGCAACGATGACCTTGCAACAATCTCAATAAACTTGAGATTTGACTACGCAATACTCTGCTACTAATTGCCTGATAATCAGTAGCTTATGGTTTTTGCATAGCATAATCAACAAAAAAAATTAAAGAAATTGTAGTAATTTCTTGTTTTTTCGGATATTAAATCTTTAGATGACGGCTAAAAAAACAATAATAAGTGTGAGGAACTATTGTTTCTTGCACTTATTTTTTTATTTTTTAAGGAAAGATATCGTTATGAAAGTAGTATTGTGTTGTATCGGAAGGCTGGAGAACCAGTATGCAGTTGAATTTGTCGAATGGTACAAAAAACTTGGCTTTGATAGAATTACCATATTTGACAATAACCACGAAGGTGAGGAACACTTCGAGGAAGTGCTTCAGCCGTATATAGATGAGAAGCTGGTGGAGGTAATACCATACAGGAACATGGAGAATGTACAGATGAGGGCTTATTCTGATTGCTATGTCAGATACAAGTACGCCAGTGACTATGACTGGGTTGCGTTCTTCGACTTTGACGAGTTTCTGGTGCTGAAGAACCATTCTACCATACAGGAGTATCTTGAGTGGGTTAATACAAAGGGTGACTTCGACTGTGTGAAGGTAAACTGGATGATTTACACTGATAACAATATGATTGAGAATGATGGAAGACCAGTCAACGAGAGACTTACGACTCCTATGGATTACGACAAGAAGGTTGGTTTCAATTTTCCACAGAATAACCATACAAAGTCCATTGTGAAGTGTAAGGCTGATGACTTTGAGATAGGATGGAATCCACACGTTCCAATCATTACAAAAAAGATATGTAATGCTGATGGTGTTGCTATTAATAACAGTTCTCCATTTACGCCATATACGTTTGAAAATGCATATCTGAAGCACTTTACAACAAAAACCATTCAAGAATTCATAGAAGGTAAGATGGTGAGAGGTCTTGGTGACAGAACACACGCCGATTATATGAAGATTATACCAGTTAATGAGTTCTTCAAAGTCAACGATATAACACCAGAGAAGAAGGAATATCTTGAGAAGAAAGGTTTTAGCTTGGATGATAACCCTACAAAAGAAGACTTGAAGATATTTATATGCACTCATAAGGATTTTGACCCTCCAGTTCATAATAAAGCATATCAGATTGTCGATAATAGAAATAACAAGATAAAGGAATATAAGGGACTTGATGACAATTTCTATTCAGAAATACTCACATATTACAACGTAGCGGAATACGAAGACCTTCCACCTTATGTCGGGTTCTGCCATTATAGGAGATATTTTTCGTTCATGGATGATATACCAAACATGAATGAGGTGTTTAAAGAGAGTGATGCCATAACTGTCAGACCAGTACGTTTTGACGGAAACGTTAGAGAGCAGTACGCTTACTTCCATAACATTGAAGACCTTGAGATTGTTGAAAAAATTGTAAAGGAAAAGTTTAATGATTATTACAATGCTATGGAATACTTTTTAAATGGAAATATAATGTTCATTTACAACATGTTCATTATGCGTAGAGACGACTTTAAAGAGTATGTGAGGTTTATAAAAGGTGTCCTTGATGAATATATAGACATCATTGGAAATGACATAAAGGCAAGAGTTATGAACAACCAGGATAAATATTTTAAGGATATAAAGGATATGCCTCAGAATGGTACATTTGATTATCAAAAGAGGATAGGTGGCTTCCTTGCTGAAAGATTGACAAACGTTTTCTTCTTGAGACACTTTAATAAAGTGACACCAGTAGAAATTAAGATAACGGAAAATAAGTATAATTTAAAAAACAATACTATATAGTGGCTAATGATAAGTACGATTATCTAATAGTTGGTGCTGGATTGTTTGGTTCTATGTTTGCATTCAAGGCAAAACAAAACGGTAAAAAATGCCTGGTGATAGACAAACGCCCCAATTTGGGTGGGAATCTCTATTGTGAGAATATAGATGGTATCAATGTTCACAAATATGGTCCTCATATATTCCACACATCCAACAAAAAGGTATGGGATTTCGTAAATTCCATAGTGGAGTTCAATCGTTTTACGAATTCTCCTATTGCCAACTATAAGGGTAAGCGGTATAACCTGCCTTTTAACATGAACACCTTCTATCAGATGTGGGGCGTATTGACTCCAGAAGAGGCGAAAGCCAAGATAGAAGAACAGAAGTCTGAAGCTGTAAGTGCTATGAAGGCAGAGGGTGTGACAGAACCTCGTAACCTGGAGGAGCAAGCTTTGATGCTGATAGGTAGGGATATCTATGAAACATTAATCAAAGGCTATACTGAAAAGCAGTGGGGACGTAAATGTACAGAACTGCCAGCTTTCATTATCAAGCGTCTTCCTGTCCGTTTCGTTTACGATAACAACTATTTCAATGACCTGTACCAAGGTATACCAATTGGTGGTTACAATAAGCTTATCGATGGATTGTTGGACGGCATTGAAACCAGGGTTAATGTAGATTTCTTAGAGAACCGCAAGTATTGGGAATCCATTGCTGACAAGATAGTGTATACTGGTGCTATTGATGAATATTTCGATTACAGGCTTGGAAAACTCGAATGGCGTACAGTATCTTTCGAGGAGAAGGTGCTAGATACACCTAACTATCAAGGAAATGCCGTGATGAATTATACTGATTCTGAAACGCCTTATACTAGGATTATTGAGCATAAGCATTTCGAGATGTTTGGACAAAAAATATATGACAGTTCTGTAACTGTTATTACAAGGGAGTTACCATCTGAATATAAGGAAGGAATGGAACGATATTATACAATAAATGATAAGCGAAATAACTTGTTGGCAGAGCAGTATCGCATGCTTGCTGAGAAGGAGAATAATGTGATTTTTGGAGGACGTTTAGGAGAATACAAGTACTATGACATGTCCCCGATAATTGAAAAGATATTAGATTTTGACAATGACAATAATAAAGCGTAAAAGATTTAAGAATATGTTAAGTGTAGAGAAAAGATTGGAAATGAAGATTAACGAACATAAGATGTTGATGAATACTCTTCACGAAATGTTTAGGAAAAACAATGTTCCTGGAAAAACATTGGATATGATGAAGGCTGAAATAAATGAAACTCTTAAGGAAATTGAAGAACTAAGGAAAGAGAATGAACAGCCTACGAAGACCGCAAGTACAAGTATGTTTGATAATATCAAGAAAGACAATACCTGTTGTGGTTCTCCAACCTGTACTTGTCACCATAACTATGATTTGTATGACAATATTGCCAAGAGTAATGAGGCGAAACTAGTTAACCTTGATGCGGCTATCGTGAATACAAATATCCATGATATACTGTTTACTTCTGGATTCGTTGTAGAGCTTGACGACCTTAATATTCCAAGCAATATGGTACAGTTTGTTACTTTCCTTGGCAAGAATAAGATTGAAATTGCGATAAACGATTTCATTACTACTATCTTTGGAAGTAGATACCCTATTCTGTCTGTCATAGAGGGTAACGTTGGAAGAAAGTTCACCATGACAATCAAGCGTATTGACCGAACTGGTGCTATCGTATACAAGGAAAAGTATGTGGGTTGTGAGATAGAAGGTTATTTCAGAAGTTCACTCGAATATACAAAGACAGACCCTAGTCAGATAATGCTTCAAATCAATTTCGATGGCGTAAGCTATGAAACAGCCAATTAAGAAGAAACCGTTAACAAAAAAGAAGACAATAAAGCCGAAACAAAAGTGGCATCACCCCAAGTTCGGTACGTCCAAGTTGGAAGAAGACTTCGCAAGAGACTTTCTGGTTAAACTTGGGGTGAAATTTGTGTGGCAGTTTGAAGCTAAGGATATTGGCAGATTCTATGACTTTTATCTTCCAGAACATAATTTGTTGATTGAAATTGATGGTGGATATTATCATGCAGACCCAAGGATTGTTGACGAGAATAAACTTAGTCCAATGCAGATGAGAAATAAGAGAATCGATGAGTACAAGAATAGGTGGGCACTTGCTCATGGTATACCAATCATCAGAATTTGGGAGAAAGATATACGTGAGAAGCCAATACAGGTATTGAATGAGCTTAAGAAGATTCTAGGTCTACAGCAGACAAAAATGTCCCTCTTAGAAAATAAGAATAAAAGGCATAAGAATAAAATAAAATGAATAAAGAGGAAGGATTCTGGAAACAGACATATCGTTTTATGGATAATGTCAAAGCTTATATGGATGAGATTTATAAGGTAAATTTTGACAATCTTACTGAAAAAGATGTTAAAAAAGTAATAACTTATATCCAGGATGGTATGAATGAGATTATAAAAACAAATTCCTAATATTTATTCATAAACTTTAAGAGTATGAAAGTTACGTTATATTTACCGTATTACGATTATAATGACGGAGAGTTCGACGCTGATGAGTCATACTATGGAGAGGGTGAGTATACCAATGCTGTGTATGATGACTACATGAGGAATAAGGACATTGTAGAGAATACTATGTATCAGTACAAAAACGGCTCTAGGGACGTTTTTACAGGCTCAGATGGTAAGACATACAAGTTCGGTGCAAACGCCCAGCAGAAGGAAGATAAAGTGGCTTATTCGTCATGTGAGGCTAGTCTCTACAATGAGGACGGGGAGGACGAGAGTGTAGATGGTATTATCCAGAAGTTTGCAACCCAGGGTGACTTTGTTGAAATGCTGGAGCTTGACATGGATACGTCGGAGGAGGATTTCGAGACTGAGTATTCCATCTGGAGCAAGGAGCATAAGAAGATTGAAAGCTACAGGGGTAAGGCTGGTGATGCTTGGGTAGCATCAAAACAACCTAAGAGAAACGTTAAGATGCATTTCAAGAATAAGGCAAATGAGGACATCTATGCAATCCTGGAGAACTGTAAGATTATGGATGATTTAGGCGGTGGCACTCTTATCGTTTATGTTGAGAAAATAAGTTTAATTGATAAGATATAAGCTATGGTTAAGGGAAGTTTCATGGAGGAATCAGACTTTAAGAAAGAGTTTGATAAACTCCATAAGCACATGGAAGAGATTCAGAACATGATTAACCGTCTTTCAACACGCATGGATAATGTTGAAAACAGGGTTATCAAGGTAGAAGGTCTAATTGGAAGACTTGATGGAAAAATAAAATAATGAGAAGATATAGTTATGGCAAACAAGAAGAAACTAACAGAGGAGCAGGAGAGCCAGATAAAGATTCTCCTTGCAAATAATGAAATGTTGGAAAAGACAAAGAAGGAAACGAAGGAGAGAGGAAAGAAGATTGACCAGATTGTTCGTGCCCAGCAGGAGGTTATTGACCACATAAACTCAATAGACCCTACTGCCCTTGACAATCCTCAGCAGTATACTGCCACGAAGCCAACAGCCAAGTCAAACGACCTTTTCGGTGATACAGACATGTCGATATTCGACATTCTTAACGAGAGGGAGGCTGAGAAGGAGATTGTTGAGACTCCTCAAGAGACAAAGTTTGCGGAGGTTAAGCAAGAGGAATACGACTTGACACCAAGTGAGTCTGTGGTAAGCACTGAATCCACATTCAGCGACATTGAATCAAATGTACAGTATGACGTTATCCAGTTACCAAGTAACGGACAGTGTTACAAGAGCAAGCTTGACAGAGTACCTGTTGCTTATCTTACTGCGTATGATGAGAATATCATTACGTCGCCAAATCTGTATAAGGACGGACTCGTAATCGATTTCCTTCTGAAGAATAAGATTGTAAACAAGAACATAAACGTTGACGAGCTGGTAAGCGGTGATGCGGATGCTATTATATTGTTCTTGAGAGCAACCAGTTATGGACCTGATTTTCCTATCGTAGTTCGTGACCCAGAGACAGGTGAACAGATTGAGACTACTATCGACCTAACAACGCTTAAACCAAAGGATTTTAAGCTTATAGGAGACGAGAACGGATGGTTTGAGTTCGAGACACCATTGAAGAAGGATAAGATTAAGTTCAGATACCTTACAAGGAAGATGGAGAAACAGATTCAGAAGGTTAATGAACTTGAGAACTATGGCACTAAGGCATATATGCTTGACGAGGAAATAGAAACTCTTAATGCTTCCATGATTGGTGACAAATTCATTGATGATAATGACAAGAAGGTTATCAAAAGTGCCATTAAGGTCATGGAGAAGTGGTCAGAAAAACTCAAGAAGGAGAACGATTCAAGGTTCAACAAGATTATCACAAACTCATTACAGTTCCAAATTATGTCTGTAAACGGGAATACTGACAGGGATTATATCAGAAAGTATATTAATTCAATGCCAGCACGTGATTCACTCATGTTGAGAAGGTATATCAATGAGAATAAGCCTGGAATAGACTTTGACATCGAGGTACAGAGACCAGAGAGCCTTGGAGGTGGCTCATTTAAAACCTTTCTTAATTGGGACGATTCTGTTTTCCTCAATATATCCGACATATGAACAGAATCTTAAAGAGGAGTTATTCGCTTGCCATATGTACGTGAAGATACCATTTGACGTGCTTGAGAACATGCCTATACGTGACAGGAAGTACTACATACACAAGTACAACGAACACATGGAGGCTAGAGCAGCAGCAATGGAAAACTCAAGTTATTCATCGGATATAAATATGTTTACAAATATGAGCCAGGGTGTTACTGGTGATGAAGTGTTTGAATAAAAAAGAAATGCACTAAGTAGTCCTTAGTGCATTTTTTATGTTTTCTATAATGGTAATCATATCTGTTACTGGTCTTATTCTTGCTAGTTCATTACCAGTCCTGCTGTTTGTGAGACCATACTCATTCTTGTAGTTCTGGAATGACCCGCACAGCGTTGTTAAGTCAGCACCAGAAGGTTTCCTCTTTGTTACACGTCTTGGTGACTTCTTCTGGGCAGCAGCCTGCGCCTGTGCCTGTTGCATGTCCTTATTCAGCTTGTTCTTAGTGTAGTAGTCCTGCGTTGTATCTACTGCCGTTTGCCAAACACCATTCATGAGACCTGTTCCCTGGATACCTATATCGTTCATGAAGTTTCCAACCTGTGTTGGGGCGTTCTTTATGAAGTTAGCAGCCTGGTTCTTGAAGCTGTCCCTCTCGTAGGCATTATAGTTAGGGTTATAGATGTTCTTACTGTTCGTAGAAGCTGGTCTTGGAGACGAGTTTCTTGGGGGCATTATTCTGTTAGACCTTATGGCATATACGATATCGGACGCATAGACATACAATGCACTAACGTATTTGAATGAAAGTGGGTTTATGGTTGATAAGTCCATGTTATCAATCCTACCCATTTCAACCTCAAGGTTTGAAGCATATCTGGCAAGTACAGCCCTGTCAATTGCTTCTGATATTATTTGTCTTATATTCATCAGTCTGATATTTGCTATAAATATCACGGACTTCAGAATAATTTGCCGATAATGCGCTTAAACAGACTTGTGTCTTTGTTTTTTGTGTACTCCTTGTCATTAATGGTCTCAGTGATATGCAGACCATAGCTTCTGTTTAAACTCCTAGCCATGCGGATGAACTCTTTACCATGATGAACTTTTGTATCCTCACCAGTGTATGCAAGGTAGTAATGCAGCATTTCATGTACAAGGATGTCACGAAGCTGTGTCGGCTTGTAATTATACCTGTCACTTATCTTAATGACTGGGTTTATAACCTCACCATTGCAGAACTCACACTCGAAGTATCCAAAGTTCTTAGTACTGTGGAATATCACAATCTCTGGCATAGGGAGGGTGTCCTCAAAGAACTCCTCGTTATAATCCATGAAGAGACATTTCAATCTTGACTCGCAGATAATCATAACGGATAGTATTTGTAAAGTAAGTATACGATAACGACGAAAATGACAGTTCCAATCACTCTTCCGATGAGAAACTGGATGTATTCCCATAAGGAGTTGAACTCCCATATAATCCCCCAAACATTCTTATAAAATCTCATTGCAGTAACGTTTAAATTGTTTGACGATGCAAAGTTAAGGAAAAAGATTGGAATATCCAAATTATTAGTGTTAAAAAATTATAAAAGCATCTATTTATATAAAAATTTGATGTAATATGCACGCTATAATAGGTATACTTGGTCAGATAATGAGCCTTCTTGGAGGAGGTATAGCAGGTGGTCTTAAATTAGTATCCAACATATTTGTTGCTGGTGCTAAGATGGCTTTACAGTACCACCAGGAAGCTATCGCTTTCTCTAGGGAAGTCGGTATGTCTGCAAAGCAAGCACAGGCTTATACGGAGGTTCTTACCACGAGGGCAAAGAACCTTGGTGAGAAGTATGGTATTGCATCAGAGGCAGTTAAGGAACTAGAGAAGAATCTCGCACGTGCAAGCGGTAGGGCAATGATTCTTACTGATGCAGATGCTGAGAGAATGATACAAATCAATAAGCTTGTTGGACCTGAAACAGCCAACAGGTTTACTGAGGAAATCATGCAGGGCATGGGTGGACAGTTGGAAACTGTCGAAGGTGCTGTTTCCAAAGCCTATGCTACTGCTGCAAAGAGAGGTCTGAACGCTCAGAAATTTAGTGAGAAAGTAGCTCAGAACCTTTCAATGGCAAACAAGCTGTCATTTAAGAACGGTGTTGATGGTATTACCAAGATGACAGCATTATCAGAGAAGCTTGGATTTAATTTACAGTCGATTGATAAAGTAGCTGGAAATTTCCTTGATTTGAGTAAGGCTATAGAAAGTTCAGCTAAGTTATCTATGCTGGGTGGTGCTGCTGGTGCTTTCGGTGGAAATGCACTTGACATGTCATACGAGGCTAACTATGACCCAGAAGCATTAACTGAGAGAATGACCAAAACACTTGGTGGATATGCTCAGTTTGATGCAAAAACTGGTATGGCTAAGGTTAATGGTATGAGCATGGACTTCATAAGAGGAATTGCTGATGCAATGGGACTTGACCCAGGAGAAGCTACCAGAATCGCTAAGAAGCAGGCTGAAATGAAGTATAAGGAATCTAAGTTTGGAAACAGATTCGGAAATCTTAACGAAGACCAGCGTGACCTTATCATGAACAAGTCCTATGTTAAGGACGGAAAACTCATGATAAACGATATGAATGGTCAAGCAAGAGATATATCTGGCGGTCAGATTCCTCCAGAGCTGTTGAAGGAACTCGAACAGTTCAACAATATGGATGACAGACAGTTGATGGAGAAGCAAGCTACGACCCTTATTTCAATCAATGAGCAGATAGAAGGTATCAAGACAGCATTCTCTGGACATATAGCAGAGGCTGTAACAAGACACCTTCCAGAAATACAGAACTTCATTGGTGAAATGGGTAGAACGTTGATGGCTCATGCCCCAGCAATTGCTTCTAACTTCGAGAAGTTGATGACAACTGCCTTGAAGCCAGAGAATGTAAGTAAGGTTATGGAGTTTGTTAAGGGCTTCATTAACTTTGCAGCATGGGTTACAAAATTCTTGACACAAAACTGGGGAATTCTTCTTGGTGCTATGTTCTTCAATCCAATCCTTAAGGGTCTTAGAGCCTTATTCGGAGCTGGTGGAGGAGGTGGTGCTAGCAGTGCCGCAGCCGCAGGTAAGAGTAAGTATAAGAACCGTACATGGAAGCAGGCTAAGAACGATGCTAAGCTCAGTATGAGAGGTAAGAATGGACTTACCAAGGGTTTCAGAGGTCTCAAGACGCTTTGGAGAAATTCACGTGGATTCAGAGGAGGTCTGAAGGGTGTTGCTGGTATAGGAACAGCACTAGCTGCATTGGATATCGGTTCTACACTGTTTGACTTCTCATCTAAGAAATCGGCTGTTGAGGAAGACAAGACAAAGACAGAGGCACAGAAGAAGGCTGAAATCGAAAAGCTCGAAAAGGGCAGAAACAATGACCTTGCATCTGCTGGGGGCGCAATTGGTGGAGGAAGCCTTGGTGCTTGGATTGGTGGTGCTATAGGTACTGCAATCGCCCCTGGTGTTGGTACTGCTATTGGTGCTGCACTTGGCGGTGGTATAGCAGGATACTTTGCAGGAAAGGGTGCTAGAGCTGCTGCTGAGAGCATACAGGGTAGTAAGGCAACACTTGACGAAGAACCACATGCAATCGGAGGATATGTTGGAGGTAGAAGCCTTATCGGTGACAAGGTTAAAACTGCATTAGACAGTGGAGAAGCTGTTGTTCCAGTAAAGGGACAGTGGGACTTCTTATCAGCCGTTCAAGATTTGAAGGGTGCTCTTGGAATGACCACATACCTTGCTTCACCAAATGCTAATGGTGGAAGCTCTGTCATACGTGAAAGAAGTAATACACAGAATAGTATCATAAACAATTACTTTGCATCACCTAACACTAACAGTGGAGAAGCTGTTGTTCCAGTAAAGGGACAGTGGGACTTCTTATCAGCCGTTCAAGATTTGAAGGGTGCTCTTGGAATGACCACATACCTTGCTTCACCTAACACTAACGGTGGAAGTTCTGTCATACGTGAAAGGAGTAACACACAGAGCAGCATTGTAAGTAATTACTTTGCATCACCTAATACCGTTAATACAAACCCTGTGGTAGTTGCTAACAACAAGTCACAACCAGTACCAACAGAAATGGTTGCTAGACCAGTAGGAGGCAAGGAAGACATATATGTACCATCTAATAATCAGTCAACTGGAATTAATGGCGAGGTTAAAATAAAGGACTTCAATGTAAACATAAGCGGTACAATTAAGCTTGACGGAGGCAATAGCTCACAGAACATCGATGTAAGGAGTCTACTTAGTGACGTATCGTTTGTATCAGCACTCAAGGATGTAATCAGAGAGTCTATGGCATCTGATATTAATGGTGGTAGAATCATGATGGATACAGCATATATGCGTGGTATGCCATCACAGTCAACAACAATGGGAAGATTAACCTCATAATAATCTTTAAATAAGACAAAAATAAATTATATTTTATACATGGCTAGTAGTGTTTCAAACTATTTCAAGTCAATCGGAAATGCTGTAAAGAACGGTGTTTCCGATATTCTATCCAATAACGACTTCATATCAAGGACTATTGGAATGAATGACTCGTATGAGGACTTGATGTATATTATACAGTCTCTTGGACGTGAGCCTATAAGCTTGCTTGGTAAAGACTACGTGTTCATCTTTGACCACGTTAGAAGAAATTACCAGCAGGGCTACAGTGTTGCAAGCATGATGTATGGAGGGGGTAACTATGGATGTCCTAAGTTTACCTTCTACAAGGAAAGACCTACTGTTAAGTTTGCAGACCCTTACTTCGACCCTAAAGACCTTCTTGACAGGTGGATGCCAGACTTTAAGCTCCAGGATACGAAAAATGATTATACTGGTATATTCTATGCTGAGTCTAACGATAATGAGGTAAACAACAAGCAAATTATCAATGCAGATGGTAATCTTGGTACAGCAAGTAACCAGATTGTAAAGAGTTTTGAAAACTTGATGTCCTGTGACTTGATTAGGAAAACCAATGAAAGTTTCAAGGCAGGACAGTACAGGACACTTATAGCCAGATTCCACACTAACCATGAGGATTCGAAGTCACAGAACGACCCTACACAGACAGCCAATACAAAGAAGTATGGTATGTCTCACGGTAGAAACCTTCTGAAGATTAAACCAGATGAACCAAATGGTTACAACAACCCATACTGCCGTGTATGGACTTACCATCACCAGTATAACTCTATGGAAAGGGTTATAAGACCATTCGGACTTGTGACAACAGAGGAAGGACTTGAGATGGCTGAATTTGGTGGTGTTGATAAAGGTGGCTTTAGAACAATATCCAGTAAAAACTATGGTTTTGAAGGAGGTAGCAAGAGGCTTGACAGATATGGTGTCCTCAACTATGAGAACGGATTTGTCAACATTGCTCCTACAGCCAAAATCAAGGACTATTTCGAACATAAGGCAGACGATAAGGAAAGACGTTCAATCTCTACGAAGAAATGTATGTTCTCCATCGAGAACCTTGCATGGCGTGATGAGAAGAACAAACCAGACGAATTTGATGCCTATGGTCTGTCAGCAGAACAGAAAGGTCCTCTTGGTGGACGTATCATGTGGTTTCCACCTTACGACCTTACATTTAACGAAGACGTAAAGGTTAAGTGGAATTCAAACGAGTTTATTGGAAGAGGAGAGAATATATACACATATACCAATACTGAGAGAACTGGTAACTTGTCATTCACACTTCTTATCGACCATCCTTCAATACTTGACTATTGGACTGGTAGTGAAAGAAACGGAATGGAAAACCAGGGTGTACATCTTGATTATGGAAATAATGGTGGTGTTGATAACATAAATAACCAGGAGAATACACTTCTTAGATTCTTCGCAGGCTGTGAAGTATTGTCCGCAAAACCACAGGAGTATTGGACTAGAAGTAAAACTCCAGCGGTTGTACAGGAAATGCCAAACAATAAGCCACCACAAGCACCAGAACCAAACCCAACAGAACCAGAGGAGGCAAAACCAGAGAAAAAGGTGCTGTATTGTTTGGTTTACTATCCAAACAACTACAGTGGTGTGGATGATACACCAAATGGCTCTAACCCTACGGTTAATGCCATACACTACCTTTTGAATGGTATAGGTACACAGAAGCGTATAAACGAAAATACTTATTACTCTGAAGATTTCGCTGTTAGTATGGAATATAGACTTTCTGGTATCACTGGCGGTGGATACGAAATGAGAAAAAACGAAGGAATTTCAGTTTTTGATAAAGTATTAAGTTCAGAATATTCAAAAATAGTAGAAACATATGCCGACCCAAATTCTCCGCAAAAGAAAGGTCAGTATTTAACTGATGAAAATGCAAATAAAATACATGTAAGATATGCTAGTAGCTCTACTGATGGTGAAACAGATGATTATTTAAAAGGAAAATATGGAACTGAAAAGCCTTTTCTTGCAAAACAGATAGGTAGTGAGGCAGCACCAATGGGATATGCTAACCAAGCCAGATACACTAAGAAATCTCCATACGAATGGTACAGGAAACGTTGGTACTATAGAGTAGATAAAGACACTGAAAATCAGAAGCTTACACTTAAGGACAGTAAATCTGGACAGATAAACTATCTTGATACTGCAAGTTATCAGTATAATAGTGTTGGATATGACTCAAGGACAGATAAATTGAAGTCTGAATTTGGTATTTCAATTGAAGGTGATAACAAGACCCTTGTTAGCTTGACGGATATGTACATGGCACTTGAGGGTGGCGGTAAGTCAGAAGCCCTTCTTAGCGGTCTGTATGATGAGAAGAACGTTGAGATAATCAAGAATATCATTGACAAGGAAGGAAATTGTAAGATAACAAAGATTACTTTCTACGGACACGCTTCTGTACAGGGTAACAATGTATCTGCACAGGTCAATGCAACCAGAAACAATAAGCTTGCAAAGAACAGAGCGTTGACATTCAAGAAATGGCTTGAGAAAAACAACTTCCCAGGTCTTGAAACTGCGACAATAGAGTTCAAGAATGGTGTTCAGAGCAGTGGCAACAAGAACGACGTAAACGACCCAATAACAAAGCTTTGGAGAAGTGCTTCAATGGTTGTTGAGTATGAAGAAACTGCGACAGACCCAGCACAGCAGAAGGATACAGCAGCACAGACTGATGCAAATGGAAATCCAGTGATGTCAGACGACGGAAAGGGATATCTTGACCAGGTTAATACCGTTGGTTCTATCAACCAGTCAAAGGAGGTTTCATCTGGTGCTGTGAATAATGCAAGAGATTGGCTTCTATATACTGAGGAAGGTAGGAAGGTTAGAGAGAAAGGATATACGAAGAGGGAATACATAAGAAACAAGGATGGAAGTATAACACCAATTGATGTTCATGTACCTATTGACCCTAACAATTTCAATATGGAAATGGCTAGTGTTCTTACAGGAGGAAAAGACTTCTTCAACAAGTACGCCTTGAATTATGACAACTCATATCTCCAGGATAAGGAAATGGAGAATGTCACCATTGGTAATAGTACTGTTAAAAGATATGACAATGAGGGTGAGTTCTTCGAGTTACTTGAGAGAAATGCACCATTCATGCATCACTTGATAACAGAGAAGATTAAATACTTCGACCCAGCATTCCACTCAATATCCCCAGAGGGATTCAATGCAAGACTCACATTCTTGCAGCAGTGTACCAGACAAGGACCTACCATTGGTAACAGCGACTATCATGCTAAAACAGCATATAACTTAGCGTTCGGTAGACCACCAGTATGTGTATTGAGACTTGGTGACTTCTATTATACGAAGATTATCATAAACAGCATCAACATACAGTATGAGAATGCACAGTGGGATTTGAACCCAGAGGGAATAGGCGTGATGCCTATGTTCGCAAAGGTGAGCATGTCATTCACATTCCTTGGAGGAAGCGATTTGGCAGGACCTATCTCAAGGCTTCAGAATGCTGTTTCGTTCAACTACTACGCTAATGCCAGTGTATATGACAACCGTGCTGAGAGAGTCTTATACAGTGACAACGGTGACGGTAGAGAGGTTAAATACAAGCCGTTCACATATCCAAATCCTTATGGAGTTAGGAAGAGAACTGGTATTGTCGGAGACCAGGTTAACGAAGACATCGATAGAGACGGTGTTGGACTTGAAGACTTTTAAAATTAATTCATTATGAATCACAGTAGATACAATTCGTTTATAGTGGACGGTGCTTATAAGAACATACCGTTCATAACCATACCTAAGAGGTCTACGGACTGTTTCGTATTCTATGAAGCTGGTAAGACAAGGCTAGACCTTCTGTCTTACCAGTACTACAACGACCCTAACTATGGATGGCTAATACTACAGGCTAATCCAGAGCAAGGGTCTTTGGAGTTTATGATAGACGACAATGCGAAGCTGAGGATACCATACCCTCTTGATGTAGCCATACAGGGCTATGAGGATGAAATCGAGAAATACGATAAATTATACGGATTAAATTAAGTAAAAATATATGCCAAAACACCATTCAAGTGTTGCGTATGTAGAACCAAATGACGTTAATACCTTTAATAAAGGCGTTATAGCTGGTGATGGATTCTATGACAGAGCACCAAACCTTGAAGACTACTGTATAGCACTCGACATTGAGGTTGAGTTATCCAGCAGGGAGGATGCCGTTCGTGAGAATACCAAGGAGAACACCGTTATAATGATGTCATATAGGAGCAAGGGTAACGGAGAAGAGGACAGGGTTAGCTTCATGAGTGGAAGCAAGATGCAGGTTGCAGGTTCTCCTAACATGTTGACCAGCAAGTATGCCGATATGTTCGTTACAGACCTTGTTGACTATGGTACTACTGAAATGATTGGTATTAAGTCACTTGACATCGAGTACAACAATGCCTGCGTCCCTATCATCACGATTAAGTTCACTGATGTTAGGGGTATGTCATTGTTCCAACCAACGGAGCTTAATAATAACCAGTCATTCAATGGAATTAGGGGATTTGACCAGGGTAATATCGCCCAGTCATTCTTCCATGCATTCTTTGTTTTGCCTCTTCCTAAGTTTACCGTTCATGTAAAGGGATTCTATGGAAGACCAGTTTCGTATGAGGTTATGTGTCAGAACTTTGACGCTGCATTTAACTCCAGGACTGGTGACTTTGACGTTACAGCGAAGTTTATTGGCTTCGCCTACTCTTTCATGTCTGATATATCATTTGATGCCTTGCTTGCAGCACCTTATTCAGACTATATAGGAGCTAAATATTGGAATGACAACGTAAACAACGGTAGATTCAGACTACCAGACAAGTCTGGACAGGACATGGTGAATATGCCTAAGCTCTATGAGATTAGACAGTTTATAAAAACAGCCATGAACCAGTCAGATACAGACCAGCAGGTTACTACTGTTGATGACGAGGAAATGGGTCATGAACTTGAAATAGGACAGTTGGATGAACTCAAGAGACTCTATAGGAGCTGGTATTCAAAGCTTTACGAACTTGCAGCAAAGAAATACGGAAAGGATTTTGTCTTTGTATTCGGTGGAGAAAACAACGATAAAGAATATGAGAGAATTGTCATTCTCACTAACGGAAAGAATATTACAGGTGGCAACCTTGCTGATGAGTACTTACAGTACGACAATGACTTCAGACAGACGAATATAGACCTTTATAATGCCATTGAGAAATACAATTCATCAAGTGAGTCCTACAGGAAGCTTACAAACGTAAGTAAGGACTTCAGCCAGTATACAAAGGTTAAGACCTTCAATGAGCTGTGGTATAATGACAGAAAGAAGGAGATTGTATTTGAGGGATTCCATCGTGACAATGTGCTTCCTAGAGAAGAAACCATCAAGGTGATATTCAATGAGAAGGACAGAACTAGGAGACTTAGGAAAATATATGACGACGGTGTACACCAGTATATCGACGCATTCGTAATTGAGGTGGATTACAGCGATGTAAAGAGAAGAATTAATGCCCTCATAGAGGACTCAAATAAGACATACGACAGGAAGTTAAGAGAGAAAAAATTAAAGGAGCACAACAGGTATATGTTTGCTCAGATGGGGTGGTATCCTAGCATTGAGAACTTCACAAAGATTGTGATGGCTCACTTGGAGACCCTTATGGCTATGATGTATGACGTTATCGAACAGACTAAGACGAGGACGGCTACCGACCTTGGAATATCTGTTGGTGATGACGGTGATTGCTGTGACGTTAACTCAAATGTTAAATATATTCCTCCATTCCCACGTGTGACAAAACTTATTACAGACAGTGATGGTATTACCAAGAGAGAGGATGCCTGGGTTGGTAACTTCAACAAGGGTATAGGATTTAAGGAGGTTGATATGATAAACGGTCTGTTCAATGCCGTTGCAATGATTAAAAAGCTGGAAGACCAGATGAATGCAACAGTTAATGAGCAGAATAGGGATATTGCTGAGAGAGAAGAAGATACTTGTGTTGTCAAATTCCCTCTTGCAGCATTTGATTTCTTCCTTGATTCAAACCCTTATGGAACAGAGACTGATATATCTAACGACAGATATGCTTTCGCTGGAAAGGTCTGCATGAGGATGTTTGACATTCTTTCAATTAATTCATTCAGAAAGGAATACAACACAAACTGGACATCTAAGATTAAGGAAATAGCAGAGACTGAAGCTGAGAATTTCTACAATCTCGTTAGGATTACAAACGTAAACCTTATGAAAGAGATTGGAGAGAATGGTGCAATAAACACTGGTAAGAAGATTATTGACATTGTTACATCAACTCCAAACGAGAAGATGCCTTGGTATAAGGAAGGTAGTAAGCAGCCATTGTTCAATGAGGCAAATGGGTTCTGGCTTGAGAGATATTCAACATCACATAAGGCAGAGAAGATTTTCCTGTATCCATTACAAAATATGTCTTTCTACAACATGGATAACACATTGAAGGTATTCGATGGAGACCAAGTTGAGGTAGAAAACAACAATATAGCAGCAAGTAGGTTGAGAGACCATGATGCTATACTTGGAAAGTTCTTGAAAAGTAGAAAGTCAAACATGTTCAATACTGTGTATATCTCAAGTCGTGCAAACTACATAAAGGCTACACTTGAGAATGCGGCTGCAAATGGTTCAGATGCGTACAAGCAGATAGCTGGAACGTTGCTAAGTGCCTCTACGATTAACCCAAGCGTATATAAGGAAATGTTCAATACATCAAAGGACTTCCTATCATCATTCAATGCAACATTGCCAGAGACATATCGTGGAGATAATGTGACAACTGACAAGAATATAGAGCCTGGAAAACCTTTGTATGTTGGGGAAAAGTCAGAAGATGGAACTACATACCTTAGTGGAGACCAGGAGCTTGAGAGCTATTTTAATCTTGATATAGAAAATGGTACTGTGAATAACGGCACTATAACTGAGGTATTCGGTTTTAAGAAGGTTAATGAACTATATGAAATTGATAAAAACTACTCATTGTTCTTGACAGATGACTACTATCTTCTTGGAGGCTGGAATGCAAGTACCCATACATACACTCCAGCAAACGTTAAGACAGCATTCTTCTTGATGGGTATTGACTGCTTCGACTATGAAGGCAGTATATTCTACAATAAAGACGGGCTTGAGAAGACATTCTGTAATGTGCCTAAGCTTCTAGTATTACAGATTGGTGCTGTACTTGCAGCGCATTCATCTGCAAACGGTATAGGATTGCAGTTTACTCACAAGTATGGAAAGATTTTTGAGAATATAAGGAAGAAATTGCCTGTTTCAGCTGCATTTGAGATAAAGATGACTCCTTTCTTGAATAGTCTTAATCCGTTAGCAAGGATAAAGCTTGTCAGATACTTCCTTGACTGGAGCAACAGGAATTACAATACCATTTCAAAATACTTGACAATAAGAAACGATAAGGATAAGAATGTACTTAAGTTCGGTAGCCCTAATTGCTATGTGTCAACCTTTAAAGCAACAGGAATAAACAGGGCACTCCTTAACCAGGATTCTTCAGTTGTAAAAAGCCTTACAACTGACCTTATGTCACCAATAATGTTTGTGAGAGGCAATGTAAACGCCTCTGTTGATGCTGGCGACGGTACTTCATTGTCAAGGGCTGCATTCAAGCTTGATAAGACGCAGGTAGAGGTTTACCTTGATTCATTCTTGACAAAGCTTAGGGAGCTACTTAACATCGGACAGCCACAGGAGGCTACCAATAATGCTACTACCATTGCAAAAGAGCCTTCACAGACAACTGAGGACATGAAAATTGAGTTGTACAGGTACTTGAAACAGGTATTCGATAAGTGGATTCCAACCACTGACAAGAGAGAATGGAATTATGAGACGTTCTTCACTGAAAGTGGAGGAACTAGTGGCGAAACAAGTGAGTCAACAGGACACTTGTTCCACTTCATTGACTCATACTACAACAAGGTAGGAAACAAGTTGCTCATAAACCCACTGAAACTGGCTGATAAGATAATGCTTTCAATGTCATACAGTGATGTTAATGTGATGTTGTTCAACTTTCTGGCTGAGGTATATGCTGAGCATAGGTGTATGATGAAGTGTATACAGAACTTCAGAGACCTTTCAAAGGGTATGGAGGACTTGTTCCATCCTATCCCTTACATGAAGATGGGAATGCCTAAGAAGCACCCAGATTTCGTCGTTGTGTATACTTACGCAGCATCAAAGAGCCTCAATGTATCAAACAGTGAGTTCAATGACGATGGATTCATGCTTAACGATGAACTGGAGACACCACTTGCAATTAGGTCTAGGGGTAGTTCTGACGACGAGTCATCAGAGTCTAGTACATACTACAAGATACCAGCGTTCGGAGTATCTTATGGAAGGCAGTATCAGAGCTATTTCAAGGATGTGCGTGTTGACATGCAGAATCCTATAATGACCCAGCAGGCTATTATTGCAAAGCACTCCATACTAAGCGCAAGTAGAAATGACCAGAGAAAGATTTCAACCTCACAGGACTTGTACGATATCTATACAAACCAGTCATACACCTGTAGAGTTGAAATGATGGGTTGTGCATGGATACAGCCACTTATGTACTTTGTTCTTCTGAATATACCAATGTTCAGAGGTTCTTACATGATTATGAAGGTAACTCACAGGATGAGACCTGGAGATATGACCACTGAAATTGTAGGATGCAGGATGGCTAACGTATCCAACAGGCTTGTTGAGAATATATTCACTGATGAAACTGACGAGAACACTGATGATGTAAATCCATCAAGCAACGATAGCAGCAGCAAGGCTGACGTTAACAACGACTGTCCATACAAGATATTTCCAGTATCTGAGGATGAAGATGGTGTTACTATGAGTGGAAGCGAGACAGAGAACGCCTATAAGCTGATGAAGATTCTCATGAGTTGTATGCCTAGTGGAATGAGTGATAGTGAAAAGAAAATAGTTGCCGCTGGTATCGTAGGCAATATGGCAGTTGAGACAGGACCTGTTAAAGGTGTAAATCCATACAGATTCAACCCACAGGCTATTAATCCTAATGATAAAAAATATGTGGCCGCTGGTCTTTGTATGTGGAATGACAGTTATTACACGCTTCATCAGATGCTAGATAACGATTATCAGAACTATGGACATGGAAACTATACATCACATTATGTCCCTAGTACAGTAAACACCGTTAAGGAGCGTTTGAAGGATAAGAGTGCTGAATACCAATGTAATTTTGTGGTTAAGTCTCTGTATAACAACACTAATGTAAAAGAGCAAAAACTTTGGAAAAAGCTTAGTGGTGCTACAAATCCTAGGGATGCGGCTCACATCTTCTGTAATGGAAAAAGCTCTAAGAGTCAGTATGCTGGATATGAAAACCCTAATCCTGCTGATGCACATCTTGACGATAGAATGGACTGGGCTGAGAAAGTTTATAATGGCTACAAGGAAGGTGGTAGTACAAAGAGTACGTCAACAGACCCTAAGCACAATACAAAGAACTTCCCAGAGTTATTCTTCAAGGCAGTACAGGATTCAGCATGGTCATCGCCTTCTACGTCGGTCAACCTCGACCCTACTTACAAGGATGGTGGTTTGATAATGTTCAAGCAGAAAGACGGAAAGAGAGATAAACTTGGAAACGTTTTCGATATTATTCTAAATGGTTACTATCAGTATGTCCAGAATCTAATCTGGTATTACAACAACGCACCTAATGAAGAACCTATTGCAATCGTGGCTACTGTGGCTGAGAACCCTAAGATAGCCAATAGGTCGATATTTATCTTGAAGGAGAGCGACACGCAAACCAGCAGGACTGATATTCCTAACGACCCTACACAGATAAACGAGAAGTTCCTTAGGGCTATAGCTAAGAGGTATCCAGACCCAGTTAATAACAAGATACTGGTTAAGGAAGTACCTCAGTTTAGAGGAAAACAGGAAATGTTAAAAGATTATGTACCAGGAGAATGTCCTACATGTGAAACCAGTATCGATAATACTGGAACTAGCTCTGGAGTAGAACCTAAGAAGGATAGTGCTGGAGACTTGAGAATCAAGGATTGGAATATCTCAGCAACTATCAGATGGTTCAAGTCCCATGCAATAACAAATCCTCCTCCATACGGAAACGGAAAGTGTGCTACGTATGTTGAAGATGCTATACACGCTGGAGGTTTACCAAGAATGCAGTGTGGCGGCTCTGGTGCTGCTACAAACCTTCACTACAGAGGTGTCTTGAAGAAATACGGATTTAACCTAGAGTATTCTGGAACTTGTACGAAGAATAGTAGAAACACTGATTTCAAAGTTCAGCCTGGAGACGTTTCAATCATCGGTTGGGACGTAGACAAGGGAGAACCTGGAGCATACCATGCATGTATGTACACTGGCGATGGATGGTGGTCTGATTTCAACCAGGGAGGAAAGATGTCACCTTATGGAAATGACTGGAATAGTAGAAAGAAAAAGTGGAACTATCCAGACTCTAAGGGGTATAAACTTCCATATTTCATCTACAGGTACACTGGAAATAAGGCTTAAAATTTGTTTTTTTAACTTTTTTTATATATCTTTGCATAAAATTAGTGTTATGAAGACGATAGGATATATAGTTACGGATAGAAAGTTAAATGATATTGAGGGTTTTGTGGAGCAGGTCAATGACTATTCGGAGGCTGACCCCACAAAACCTATTCTTATCATTGGATGGCAGAATGCAAAGACATTCGAGGGTTATAACAACATCCTGGATAGGAAGCTTGGTGACAAGTTGTTCTGGACTTTCAAGAAGAGTGAAAGCCGATATGAGTTTGAGCAGGACTTGAAGAAGTTCTATACCTTCGTGCGTAATAATATACTAAATAATCTAGAATATTATTATATAGATATATTGAAATTGAAATATAGTAAATTAAAAAAACTATATAATATATTTAATTCTGACGATAGAAAAAATATTTATATAAACAATGGTCTTATGTACACCATGTACAACAATAAGGTTCTTGGAGTATCCTTAGAGGTACTTGAGTACTGCGGAATAAAACGAGACAAGGTGTTATCCTTGTTGGACTCTAACCCAAATAACATGTTGTTCTACAATACCAGCAGGGGGTTGAATAAACTCTCCAGGTTCTTGGGAAATAAGAAGTACGCCATACCGTACTTCATATCAAGTTAATAAAATAAAATGAGCACAAACGGAATTATAATTGGAAGATTTGTAAAGAAAAATAGAATCTTATCCTTTCTTGAAATGCTTAGGAGTGAGTACAAGATAAAGCTTGACAAGGTTTTCATCTATTCCATAGATACTAACCAGGTTGAATATCTTGTTACCTTCAAGACTTTTGATAAGGACAAGTTTATTAAGAAGATTAACAATGCTACGGTCATGCATGTTAAGAACGGCTGTCTATTCTCTATAAATGCCCTTAACAAGCTCATAGAAAAGGAAAAGGAAGACGACAAGCCAAACAACGAGTATCTGATTGATTGGGATTCCTACAAGGATAAGCTAATCATTCTAACAAACGGTGAGCTTTCAGTCTCAAATCTCACAAAGATAGACGATAAATCGGTATTTTTTGAGTAATCAGATATTTATAGTAAATTATTATTACTATGGGACGTTTTATAATAAAACATATCAACAATTTCACGCCACAGAAACCTGCTAGCGTGAGTGAGGAAAATAACATAAACGAAAACAAGACCGTTATGACAACAGAAGAGAAGATTGCAATGGCACAGGAAGTGCTTGGCGGTAAGACTCCAGCCTCTTCATTCAAGAGAGTGAAGAAGGATAAGGGCTTGATAGAGAGAACCGAGAGTTCTAAGACAATCTTGACAGAGGATAATAAAGAGCTTTTGAACGACTAATATAAAGATGGCTAACACAAATATTAAGTATCTTAAGGAAAATAACCTATATGAGGCACACAAGCACTTCATGCAGCTTGCTGAGGCTTCATACGGTAGACCATTCCCAGAAATGATTCATGGTGTCGTAATGGACGAGGAAGGAGAACAAGACCCTAACGCAGCAGCTCCAGGTGGAGACCCTAATGCAATGGGTGGTGCTCCTGCTGGTGACCCTAACGCTATGGGAGGCGGTATGCCAGGTGCTGACCCTAATGCAATGGGTGCAGACCCTAACGCAGCAGCTGGTGGAGACCCTAATGCAATGGGTGGACAGGATATGGGAGCTGACCCAAATGCTATGGGACAGCCAATGCCAGACGCATCAGCACCGATTGGACCTGATACTGGTGAAGACCCATTTGCAGACCAGCGTGGGGGTGAAGAGCCTGCTGGTGATGAGGGTGAAATGGATGGTGATACAATCGACATAGAGGGGCTTACAACCGCACAGGAGAAGCTTGACGTTAAGCAGAACCAGGTTGGTAGAGACCTTGCTAAGGTAGATGATAGAATTATAAAGCTCATAGACACAATCAAGGGATTCCAGGACAGACTAGACCAGAATAACAGTGAGCTTGAGAACTTAAAGGCTGAGTTTGAAAAGAGAAATCCAACACAGACAGAGAAGCTTGATATGCGTGGTGTGTTTGACTCATTCCCATTTAATGTAACACCAGACGGATTCTGGAGTCAGAAGATGAAGGAGAGGAACAACTACGAGCTTTATGCTGACAATGACAAACCAGTTGAAGACCAGTATACGATTACTGACGAGGATTTGGAAGATACGCCAACCGACATATCAAAGTCATTCAGCATCGCTGATGATGACATTCAGACCCTAGAGAAAATGTTTAAACTATAATGAAGAAAATTAGATTAACTGAGGAAGCATATTCAAAGCTCCAGCAGAAATTGAACGAGGACGAGATAACAGGCTATGATATAGCCACATCATTCGAGGATTTCTACGCCATGATTAAGATGGCAGAACCTAGTCCGTTCATAGAGGAGCTGAAGCGTGTGATTGACTTCGATGGGGCTGAAACGGTCGTGGAGAACTATTTGAGTAATATCAGATAAAAATTTTCCCGATTATAACGAAAATAATCGGGAATTTTCTTGTTTTTTTAACATTTTTTATATATCTTTGCATTAGAAAACTTTAAGCATGTTCTGACATGCATACAATAATTTTTTTAACAATATTTTTTTTATGGAAACCAAAAAGTTTAGCGCAAATATTAGCGCAGAGGAAGTCGAGAGACAGTATGCGGAGGTGCATACACCACAAGTAAAAACTAAGAAGACTCAGTTTGACACAAAGAATTATTTACAAGCAAGATTGGGTGAAAAGGAGACTTCTAAGACCTTAACAATCAGATTATTGCCTATCACTCCAGATAGCAATACAGCATTCCAAAAGATTCACATGCACACTGTTCGTGTAAACAAGGAGATTTCGCCTAATGGGTGGAAGGCTTTCGTGTGCCCTATAAAGAACAAGGTAGATGGTAAACTGATGGGTGATAAGTGTCCATTCTGTGAGATTTCTACCAAGGCAAAGGAGCTTAAGAGCCAGGCACTTGACGAACCAACCAAGAAGAAGTACGGTGATGTGGAGTTTTTGAACAAGGCAAAGGACATGTGGATTGTCCGTTGTATTGAGCGTGGACATGAGGAAGACGGTGTTAAATTCTGGCTTTTCCCAGACAACAGGCAGGGAAAAGGAGTATTTGACCAGATTAGAAACCTCGCAAAGGTAAGGAGTGAGGCAGCAGCAGCTAAGGGAAATAACTACAGTATTTATGATGTTAATAACGGACTTGACCTTATCATCACACTGACTAAAGGTGCTGATGGTAAGACAACAACACTTATTCTTGACAGTGGAATCCCTTCACCTATCACAGAGGACTATGAACTTGGTGAGAGCTGGATTAACGATGAGAAGAAGTGGTATGAGGTTTATACCGTTAAGCCATATGACTACATGGCTATAGTGGCAGAGGGTAAAGTACCTGTGTTTAACAAAGAACTTAACAAGTATGTCAGCAAGGAAGACATGGAGAAGTTGAAGGTTGAGGCAGAGGAAGAGAAACTTGCTGAGGCTGCAACAGCATCAAAGGACTATGGTGCAATAGCAGACGCTGAGAAAGCTGCTGATGTTGCTACTGATGGAATTATAGATGGTGCTAAGTTCGACACTGAGGATGAAGTTGAAGACCTGCCATTCTAAAATAACTTAGGTAAATATTGTTATGAATGAACAAACTTTTCTTCTATTACGGGAGTATGAATAGTGCAAAATCACTACGACTCCTTACAACAGCATACAATTTTGAAGAAAATGGACTTGATATTATGTGCCTTAAGCCATCTGCTGACACCAGGGATGGCGAAGGCATTATAAAGTCCCGTGTAGGGCTTGAAAGGAAGTGCGTGATGGTTGACCCAGACGTTAACCTATATAAGGCTATAAAGGACTACAGGAACATCTTGGAGGCGCAATTCCACAACCTTAAGTGGGTGCTCATAGATGAGTGCCAGTTCTTGACCGAGAAACAGATTGACGAGCTGTCAGATGTTGTTGATTTCTTGGGAATAAACGTCATGTGCTTTGGACTCAGAACTGATTTCCAGAGCAAGCTGTTCCCAGCATCGAAGAGACTGTTTGAACTAGCTGATGAAATTGAAGAGATTAAGTCAACTTGTCCATGTGGTGAGAGAAAGACATCAATCAATGCAAGGTTCGATGAGAACGGTGAAATTGTCACTGAGGGAGAACAGATTATGGTAGGTGGAAACGATATCTACAAGTCCATATGCAGAAAGTGCTGGAAGAATAAAATAAGGGATAAGCAATTAAAAGAGAGTGAATAGATATGAAACAACCAGTTAAGAAAAAGGAATTTAAGAGACCAGACATTCACAGTATAAAGGAGAAGCTTGGCCTGAAGATGAAGTCAGATGCTGACCTGGTTATGTCGGCAGCGGATAAACCAATGGATTTTATACCACTTCCAGAGGCATTCTCTGATGCTATTAAGCTTCCAGGAATACCAAAGGGATACCTAACAATTGTTACTGGATGGTCTAACACTGGTAAGTCAACCATAAAGAACTGCCTTATTGCATCATGTATCAATAACGGTATTCTTCCAGTTATATATGAGACTGAGAATAACTTTGACTTCAAATATGCAATCGACTGTGGAATGAAGGCTACGCCTATCTATGGTGACGTTGAGGTTGAGGATGTTGACCCAGAGACAGGGGAGATTACTACCCACATGGAGAATAGAATCATCGACTACGATGGACCGTTTATTTACTACGATAATAAGATTCTTGCTGAGGTCTATGGAAACAGGGACTATTCAACAGGTAAGGAGTCTAAGACAAAGCGTAAGCAGGCTGTTCTTGAGGACATAGCTTATTCAATAACTGACATCCTCGATGCGCAGGACAGAGGCGATATTCAGCAGCCAATATGCTTCATTTGGGACTCAATCGGTTCTATACAGTCATTCAAGTCACTTGAGAGTAAGACAGGAAATAACATGTTTGATGCTGGTGCTATTTCACAGGCATTCCAGGACATTATCAACAATAGAATTCCTTCATCAAAGAAGATTAGTGAACCTTATACAAACACATTCTTCTGTGTGAATAAGATTTGGAATGACTCCATGAACTCAATGGGTGGTGTACCTTCAATTGAGTTAAAGGGTGGTAAGACCATGTTCTATGGTGCTAGATTGATAATACACCTTGGAGGTATTGGTAAAGCTGCTACTAAGAAGCTTACGGCTACTGCGAAGGGACAGACCTACAACTACGGTATCACTACCAAGATTAGAACTACCAAGAACCAGTTGCCAACTCCTTGGAATATTACATACGAGGGTGAAATGTCATGTGTACACAATGGTCTGCTAAGTCCAGAGAAGCTTGATGAATACAAGAAGATATATGTGAAGGATATACTTACAAAACTTGAGGAAAATGGTGCTAGCAATATCAGTGAGGCAGACATCAGATTTGCGGAGGAAGAAGCAGATGAATAAATTGAAACATCCTTATGAATTATTCGGTATTGAGTGTGGTAAGGGTTGGAAGAACCTTTACCAACCAATACTCGATAAGGTAGAGGAGATAAACAAGGATAATCCAGACCCCATAGAAATCCTCCAGGTTAAGGAGAAATTCGGTAGGCTTAATATCTACCTATCGAGGTATGAGAACGGGCTTCTGGAGGATATTATGAAGGCTTCAGAGCAATCCTCACATGTATGCGAGGAATGTGGAGAGCCAACAGAGCCAAAAGAGACTATTGGCTGGATATACCAGTTATGCGATAAGTGTTATGATAAATTCAAAGTAAGAACTAAACAAATTTTAGACAGTTATGAGAGTAAAATTAAATCCAGAGAGGAGAATATCAGTAAAGAAGCTGACTAATTCTGACTTGAGTAAAACAGGAAGAACTCACCAGACGCATATAGGTCTGTGTGACAGTAGTTTAATCTTTAGAGACCGTGCAAATTGCAGGGGAAGGAGAAAGACCAAGTATTCTGCACTCCTTATCCACAATGACAGACTCTACGTTGAGCCTTGCGAGATAAGGAAAATCACCAGGAAGAACGGAAAGCGTGAGTGTACCAAGGTATCTATGGGTAACAGGAATGAGGACAACCTCATTAAGAGAATTCGTGATATCGCTTCAAACAGCGATAGGGATTTCTACATGATGTGGTTTGCTTCAGACAATAATGTTCCAGTATTCATGCTATTGGAGGATGGTACTGAAGAGTTCAGTAAGTTCAACGCAATATGCGACTTCAGTAAGATTCCTAACAAGAAGACTCTTACATTCGTTGGAAACGATGGTGTGTTTGAGGAGATAGAATCTGTAATTGGTTAAAATATATTAAAAAAGTGAGATAGTTTTGGTTATCTCACTTTTTTTGTATACTTTTGCATCGTTGTTTGAGTTGGTTTTTTAGATTAACCTTAAAATCTAATCGTTGTTTGATTGTTGATAACGTTAAGGGTAGGAAGAGTTCTTTTCCTACCCTTTTTTATTAATCTATTATCTTATTACCTCTGTTTTTATCTGCTTTCTCTATAAGCTTAACCATGTCGTTGAACTTCTTGGACTCCATTGGTATCTCATCCAACGCTTTATTACCTATTTTTGATAATCTGTTTTTAACACTTTCTATTATGTTCTGCCCAACTAATTCAAGACCTTTTTCCTCAGCCTGCTTATGCTCCTCGCATAGCCTGTTGGCAAATATTGCTTTAGCCTCTCTGTATGTAGCCATGTTGTTGCTTATTCCACGTTGCTGGTTTGCTTTGTTCATATCGAAAGAATCTATATTATCTCCATGAACTTCAACAAGCACATATATTTCACCGACTTTTTGGTCTTTAGGTTCATAACACATTCTACACAAATAGCAGTCCATCTTTAAAGGTTTACCGTTGTCGCCAAGAACATCACCATGTCTTCCACAAGGGCACTTGTAGTACAGTCTACGTTTAATTGTAGAGCCGTTAGGGTCGAATCTGTCATTGAACGTTTCTGGATTAGTGGTGTCCTCACCGTTGGTAAATGCTTTCAAGTTGTACTTAACATGCAGACCGTCTCCAGTTTCGTGCAACGGTACAAGAGGTTTCTTTCCATCATATTCACCCTTAGGTATTTTACCGTCTGGTACGATGTAGTTAATCTTCCTTCCAGTAGGTACATATGTGTCATCAAGGCGGTTATAAAGTTCTGAGCTTACAGCAAAGAATCTTCTTGCTATAGCATTCGAAACGTTTCCGTCTTCTTCACCGCCTGTTCCAACATTCATGGTGGAAGCGTTGATTATTATATTCTGTATCTTTGTGAAATTAAGATTTCTACATGTATATGCGGCAGTACTGATACCAAGTACTTTCAATTCTCCAGCAAATTCATCAAATGCATCGAGAAGCCATTGTCCGATAAAGTCACCTTCCTCATTGAGCCTTATGAACTTAGCTCTGAAAGAGTTTGGTTTATTCTTGATAACCTCAATATCTTTCTCATCGAACAAATCCTGGAACTTATGCGTGAATATGAGTCCAGCGAGATTGTCTCTAGCACCTTTAGGTTTCTTAGGTGCTTTAGGAAGACCAGTATTTCTACCAGCTTCGCCCATAACCTCCTGTAGTGCCTGTCCTAGAAGCGTTCTACCTTCAGTTGGCATTTCATCCTCTTCTGGCTCGTTCTTACTAGGCATTGCAAGCGTGTTCTGCGTTTTAGGGGTCATGCCAATTAAGGTCTTCTTGTTCAATGGTGTAAAATTGGCTTCCTTATCACCAAGTATTTCAAACCATTTCCCTTGTGTATTTGGGTCATTTAGAAGCGAAGTAGCTATGTTACCAGGATTAATAAGGTGCATCTTTATGACGTTGAACATTGCATTAAGAAGGCTACTGTCATGTTTAGCTGATGACCACATGAGGTGAAGGTTTGAGTTCTTCTTATGTAGTCCTTCGTAGTTATGCTCTGAGCCTCTTGCATAGCAGGCATATCCAACAAGACAGTCGTTCCATGCTGGGCATCTGTGTGCTGTAGTAAAGTTAATCACCAATGTATCGTTTGGAAGTTTTGCGTTACCATAGGTATACATTGATGTAGGCATCTTGAAGTCATAACCGAATTTACTGTTGAGCAATTTATTAAACATTGCCTTGAAATATAGGTTCTTTAGGTCAGACATTGCCCTCTTGTTACCCTTATCTGCCATGTTAGCAAGTTCAGCATATGTTCTGTTCTTGTTAGGGTTTGTCCTCTCACCAGTCTTTTCATCGTATGGATGGTCTTTTCTAGTTCCAGTCTTGAAGTACTTTATAATGTCCTTGTCTGGTACATTAGTTAGGTCAAGATTCTCGAAATCATAACCAGTAACAGCGTCAGCAGGCTTAAAAGGTCTAACCACCTCACCAGACTTGTTAACCTTCTCTGGAGTTGATACAGGTTTATTAGGGGTAAGAGACATTTCACCATTAGGGGCTACTGTCTGATAGTTAGTTCCAAATGGTGCTACATTAATGCCAGCTTCTTTAGCGTGTTGTTGGTCGTAAGCAGGGGTAAGAGACATTTTATCTGCAATATCCTTGTATCTTTGGAAGCCAGCGAATCCACCCCATTTCTTACCAAGTTCAGCCCTTACTTCTTTAGGGGTCTTAGGGTCTACCCATATGTTGTAGTCTCTAAGAGCATCTTTTAATTCACCACCGATAGTATCAACTGCTTTCTCATATGAACCCTTTGGAACTACAGTATTTGGGTCATCAGAGTTAGTGACACCAAGCATACTGTCCTTGTATGCTTTACGCTCAGCTCCCCTATCCAAGTTTACACCATAGTTCTTCGCCAGGTTCTGTGTTCTTTTCTTAGCTTCTGGGTCATTGAGATATTTTTCAAATTTATTGCTGAGGTCTTGTTTAGCCATAGTAATAGCGGCTGTATCTACTTCAGACAATAATGCTTCGTTAGTACCACGAAACATTTCCTTGATTATATCTTCAATGAAATTATCATTTATATTCCTTTCCATTAAAATATGATTTTTAACAATAAATACCTTAAAAATTTGGTTTTTTAACTTTTTTTATATATCTTTGCATTAAATAAAAGATAATGAGACAGCCTATAAAGAAAAGAGTTGCTGAGGCAAATAATATCACAACTAACAAATGGTTATATACATTGGTGGTTGATGGAACAAATTTACTTAAAATCTCCCTGGTTGATAGAAGAATGAATGACAGGGGAGAGGTATATGGGGCAGTATTCACATTTATACGCCTGCTTGGAGAACTGTTGAAGAGGAAGGATTTTAACTACTGCATAGTGTGCTGGGACGGAAAGGGTTCTGGTGTCCTAAGATGGAAGTACTACGAGGACTATAAGGCTAATCGTGGTAAGAACTATGAGAACAATGCCACTGAGAAGACAGATTATGACAAGTATATAGAGAACTTTCAGAAAGCTGTATATGCTAGTAAGAAGAAAAAGTCTGAGAAGGAAATAGAAGATGAGCTGTTTGAAAGCCAGAAGTATATAATCCAGACCATGCTGGAGGAACTGTGTGTAAGGCAGTATGAGTTCGAGAACGTTGAGGGTGATGACCTTATCGCCAACTATGTGAAGAACAGGAAGGACAATGAGAAGATTGTTATATTCTCCTCAGATAGAGACCTAACACAGCTTATATCAGAGAATGTATGTGTGTATATACCGAATAAGAGGGATTTAATCAAGGATACCGATACAATTAAGGTACTTGGTATTACACATGAGAATATTGTCTTGGAAAAAATGCTTTGTGGAGACCCGTCTGATAACATAAAGGGGGTAAAGGGAGTTGGTCAGCAGACACTCATTAAGTATTTCCCAGAGATTGTTGACAGGAAGATTGATTTGGACTTCATCATAGGGCGTTCGAAGGAAATACTGGAGGAGAGAAAGCAGCACAAGCAAAAACCTCTCAAAGTGCTCGAAAACATTATTAACGGGGTCACAGATGGTTGCCAGGGGGATAAACTGTATGAGATTAACAGGAAAATTATAGACCTGTCAGAACCATTGTTAACCAAGGAGGCTGCTGAGGAGTTGAATGATGTGTTGTATGCACCAATAGACACTAGTAACAGGAACGCAAAGACCGCCTATAAGATTGTGAATGACAACAGGATGTTTGATTTATTAGATGAGACAAAGTTCGGTGACGTTTTAGCACCATATGGTCGTATAATTTTAATGGAGAATAAGAGATATGAAGAGTATAAAAGAAATTGTGAGTAATATTAACCCCAATAGTGAGAGTTTCACTGATTTGGAGGTTAGGTGTGTTTCCATCAAGCGTTTATACAAGGAGTTGAAACAGCAGGGTAGAATAAGGGATATGACTCGTCTCAGACTTTTGTTCCACTATTATCCAGAAGTTATGACTAATAAAGTTCCCATAGAGTGTATAAGACTTTGTGTGAATAATCCATATATTGTTTCATTCAATGTTTCAAGTGATAGAGATTGGTTTTATAGTTTTGAAAAATATGCTATAGAGAAACTTAATGGTAAGGGTACTACCAAACGTAATTTTAAGATAAATGATGTATACGAATATTTTGGTATCTGAAAATTTTTTTAGTTAAAAATTTGTTTTTTTAACATTTTTTATATATCTTTGCTTCAGAAAACTGAAATTGATTTGTGAAATATTTTTTTATTGTTTAACTTAACATTTTAATTTATGGAAGTAATTAAGGAAAAGGATTACAAAGAAGAAAGATTTGAGTTCACACTCTACGTTAATGACAACATCATTTGTAAGAGAAACTTTAGAATCTTCAACTTCATCGAGAACAGTATGAACACCTTGGATTTCAAGTTAAAGGTCGATGAAATCGTCAAATTAATAGATGATGACTTGAAATCAAAGAGTAGAGTTTACACATGGTATTACTACAATCCAGCAGACCCAGTGCCAGGAGACGAATTCGATTCCAAGTTGATTGAGCCTTGGGCTTGCACCTTCAAGTTCGTAGTGTCGGACAACAAGCGTGATGTCATCACAAGAATCTGGGATGGCTATGCATATCCTAAGGCAATCCGTGAAAAGGTAGACCTAAGCAACAAGAGCGTGAAGGTGACTGGAAAGGACGGGCAGACATTCGTTTACGACAAGGAGTCTTTCTTTAAGGTAAATGAGGGTAGGCTATCATTTGAGCATGAGGTATTGAGAAGCATGATTACCGACAAACCAGACGTGCTCTTACAGATTACCAAGAAGATTTGTGAGGCTTGCTCACCATCACGTGAGGAAATCAAGGAGAAGGGTTACTTTGACCCAAAGGACAACTCCAAGTATCTTAGCCAGTTCACCACTGTGGAAGAGTACTTTCCAGGTTCAACCAAGGAAACGGCAGAGGATGGGACTGTAGTGTGCAAGAAGATTGGTAAGCCTAAAAAGTATGCTTACAGTCTGTATCTTGCAAATAAGAGGAATGAAAACGCATGGGGACGTGCGGTAGCAGAGAAAACTAAAAAGTATCTAAGGTCTTTATATTATTAATAGGAGGTTTATACGATGGCTCAACAGAGAAAGGATAATTTAGGGTATCTTGGTGAAGCATACCAGTACAAATTAGCCCATGAGTTCATGGAAAACCACACTTTCTTTGAGGACTTAAGCCCTATTATAGACCAGAATATGTTCACAGACCCCAATCTTAAGACGTTTGTGGGTGTGATGAAGAACTACTATGAGCGAGAGGGTAGTGTTCCTAAGTACGACTACATGGAGATTGAGCTTAGGAACATATCTCACTCAGAGAAGGAAACCGAGACATATCTGGCTGTACTGGAGAAAGTTAAGGAAGCACCATCAAACGGTGTTGAGAGGACGAGAGACCTTGCTGAAAAGTTCTTCAGACAACAGAATATAATCAAGACCGCAAACGAAATTCTTAAGGTTGCTGGTGACGGTGATTCAGATAAGTATGATGCATGCGTCAACCTGTTGAATGATGCGATGACGAAGGGAATACACAATGACTTTGGTGAGTGCCTATTCGATAACATCAGTGAAACACTGTCTGATGACTACAGAACCCCTATTCCAACAGGTATTGGAAAAATTGATGAGATTCTTGAAGGTGGACTTGGAAAGGGAGAGTTAGGTGTTATAATCGGTCCTACTTCCTTTGGTAAGACCAGTCTCACCACAGCTATGGCTTCACATGCCGCATTGAGTGGATTCAAGGTGTTGCAGATTGTCTTCGAGGACAGAATCAAGCAGATTCAGAGAAAACATATAGGAAGGATTACTGGAATTGAAGCAAAGGACTTGTCAAAACCAGGTGTCATAGAACAGGTGAAGCAGACTCTTGAACAGTTCCCAGATAAAGAGAAACTACAAGAGAACCTTAGAATTGTCAAGTTCCCAAGTGGTGAGAAGACAGCAAGACAGATTGAGAGATTCATCAAGAAGCTTATCAATACTGGATTCAAGCCAGACCTTACCATTGTGGATTACTTCGAGTGCCTTGAACATGAGGCTGATAAGTCAGTTACCAACGAGTTTGAGAAAGAGGGTAGGACGATGCGTAGGTTCGAGGCAATGGCTGGAGAGCTTGATATGGCAATCTGGATTCCATCACAGGGTACAAAGGACTCTATAAACCTTGAACTCGTAACGATGGATAAGATAGGTGGTTCTGTCAAGAAAGCCCAAATAGCACATGTCATAATGTCAATAGCCAGGACTGTGGAGGATATAAGCAATAACAAGGCTACAATAGCCATCCTAAAGAACAGAGCTGGTAAGAGTGGAAAGGTGCTTAACAACGTGGAATTCAATAATGGTACATGTAGAATCAGCACCGATAACGTTGACGAATATGACAGTATGTACGAGGTCAAAAAGAAGGAACAGGAGGATAGGTTGGCACTTGGAAGAGAGGTATTCAAGCTTGCCAAAAATACCTAAAATTTTCTTTAGATTTTTTTTTAGACCACACCAATTTGGCTATCAATGAGTTATAAAATTGGTAGCCATTTTCTTTTCAAATCGACTTCATTTTTACCCCATGAGGGTATATTTATTTTAACATTGCAATGGTAAAAAAAAAGGTTGACCGAAAAGAGAAGAAAATAATTTAATTAAAAAAAGAACTTTTGTTTATGCAAGTAATCAAGCGTGACAAAACAGAAGAATTGTTCCAAATTCAGAAAATTGAAAGTGCTATTGAAAGGGCGTTTGCATCATGTGGGAAAGAGCCAGATTACAAGGTAATCGACTGTATTAAAAGGATTTACAACATCCAGTCAAACGATACAGTACATGTGGAGGACATACAGGATAACGTCGAGAAGTGTCTGATGGAGATTGATAAAGAGGTAGCAAAAGCCTACATCATCTACAGATACAATCACAAGCTGATTCGTGAGAACAAGGACAAGCTGTACAAGGACATTACAAAGAAGCTCCTAGCCACAAACGTGACAAACCAGAACGCCAATGTTGACGAGCATTCCTTTGGCGGTAGAATGGGCGAAGTAAACAGACTGGTTCTCAAGGACTATGCATTGAAATATTGCATGTCCAGGAAGTCCAGAAACAATCACCTTAATAATGAGGTCTATATTCATGACCTGGATTCGTATGCTGCTGGAATGCATAACTGTCTCTCAATTCCATTTGATGACCTTCTTGCTAAGGGCTTCAATACGAGACAGACTGACGTTAGACCAGCAAATAGTATCAATACAGCAATGCAGCTTGTTGCAGTGATTTTCCAGTTACAGAGTTTACAGCAGTTTGGTGGCGTGTCGGCAACGCACCTTGATTGGACGATGGTCCCATATGTACGTAAATCATTCTACAAGCATTTCAAGAACGGAGCAAGATATATAGAAGGAGTAAAGGATTTAAGTGAATTTAATGACTCAATGTCCATAGAGGACGAGAAGTACAAGGAGAGTGGTAACGTATACACATACGCTATTGAACAGACGCAGAAGGAACTGATACAGGCTGTTGAAGGTATGTATCATAACCTCAATACATTACAGAGCAGAAGCGGAAACCAGCTCCCATTTACATCTATCAACTATGGAACTTGTACACTTCCAGAGGGAAGAATGGTAATCAAGGCACTTCTTGATGGCTCTATAGAGGGAGTTGGAAAACATCATAAGACACCTATTTTCCCATGCGGAATCTTCCAGATGATGCACGGTGTAAACAAGGCAGAAGGAGACCCTAACTATGACTTATTCAAGTTAGCCCTCAAGTCTACATCACAGAGACTGTATCCAAACTATGCAAACTGTGATTGGACTGGTAACGCAGGCTATGACCCTAACGACCCAAGGACTTATTTCAGCACTATGGGTTGTCATGCAAAAGACACACCTATTATAATGGCTGATGGTACTAAAAAAATGGTTCAAGATGTAGTTGTTGGTGATAAGATTATGGGTGTTAATGACCAAGTAAGAACTGTACAATCGCTTATTCGTGGTAATGATAGACTGTTCAAAATTAGTCAAAGTAGAGCCGAATCGTATGTGGTGAATGAGGGACACATATTATCACTTGTTTATACGGCTTCAAGAAAATATAGAGGATTTAATAAAGGAGATAAAGTTAACATATCTGTTCACGATTTTCTTGAGATTCCAGCAAATGAGAGGCGTTTCTTCAAGGGTTATAAGTCAGCATACGAATTACCAGAAAAGGAATTCTTAATTCCTCCATACATACTTGGTTTATGGCTTGGTGACGGCAATTCACATAATACTCGTTTTAGTGTTAATATAAACGAAACACAGATAATTGAGGATTTAGCTGATTATGCAGAGTCAATCGGTAAGAAGCTTACAATAAAAGAGGATAGTGAAAACTGTTTGTTAGTTGATGTTTGTGATTCAGATACTAGGAACGAGGGTAACAAGTTTAGACAGGCATTAATAGAACTTAACCTTATTGGTAATAAACATATACCAGAAGAATATTTCTATGGCTCTAAGGAGCAGAGAAGTGCTTTACTTGCTGGACTTCTTAATACTGATGGTTGGGCTAGAACAGGAAGAGGTAGAAAATCAGTATGCTTTGGTAACACAAACACCTACCTAATAGAGGGAGCTAAAAGGCTTGCAGATTCATTAGGGTATAATACTAATGTTATATATGCAAGAGGTGAAACTATAGGCGTTGGATTATGTGAAGGTTCTGTATTAAAGCCATATTATCATTTGAATATACATTCATATGATGACCCACATTTGATGGAACATAAGAGAAGTATTGGTAGTACGTCAAAGAGGAATTTTGATACATCTACAATTACAGTAGAAGAAGTTAATTCTGGTGATTTTTATGGTTTTGAATTAGATGGTGACCGTCTATACATAATTAATGATGGAACTGTTACACATAACTGTAGAACTGCCAATGGCTTCGACATCAATGGTCTTGGTCAGTTGAAGGATGGTAGGGGTAACATATGCCCTGTTACAGTCATCATGCCTACACTTGCTATGGAGGCTAAGGAAAAGGTTGAGGAGAAGGCTATCAAGGAAGAAAGAAAGTATACCGACGAAGAGGTATTCACTGAGTTTATGAAAATTCTTAACAAGAAGATTGACGAGGCTAAGGATATGCTCATCGAGAGATTCGAGTGGATATGCAGTCAGTCACCAGCTTCAGCAAGATTCATGTGGGAGAACAGAACTATGGCTGGATACATACCAGAGGAGGGAATACGCTCAGCACTCAAGCATGGTACTCTTGCGCTTGGACAACTTGGTCTTGCAGAGACTCTACAGATTCTCGTACACACAGACCACACCACAGAGAAGGGTATGGAAGTAGCCAAGGAGATTGAGACAATGTTCAGTGAGAAGATTAAGGGCTTCAAAGAGACATATAAGCTCAACTTCGGTGTGTACTTTACACCAGCAGAGAATCTTTGCTACACTGCCATGAAGAAGTTCAAGGACAGATTCGGTGTTATACCTAACGTATCAGACAGGGAGTACTTTACTAACTCAATGCACGTTCCAGTATGGCATGACATGTCACCATTCCAGAAGATTGATATCGAAGCACAACTTACAAGCTTCTCAACAGCAGGATGTATTACTTATGTGGAGCTTCCTAGCACCACTAAGCACAACCTGGATGCACTGGAGGCAATTGTGCTCTATGCTATGGATAAAAACATACCTTATTTTGCAATAAACGTCCCTAACGACACCTGTGAGGACTGCGGATATACCGATGAAATGGGTGATACTTGTCCAATGTGCGGAAGTAAGAACATCAGCAGACTACGTAGAGTGACTGGTTATCTCACGGGGGATTATACAACGGCCTTTAATCACGGTAAGCAGGAAGAGGTCAAGGACAGAGTTAAACATATAAAGGAGTTTTAAGTTATGAGAGTAAATAAGATAACGTACCCAGAGCTTAGTAACGGAATAGGATTCAGAATCACCGTGTGGGTTTCTGGGTGCGTCCATCACTGTAAAGGATGCCACAACCCAGAGACCTGGGACTTTAACGGTGGAAGGGAGTTCACCGATGACGACAAGAAGGAGATATTCAAGCTCCTTACCATACCTTATTTGAAAGGTGTTACTTTTTCTGGGGGAGACCCGCTATGTTCATATGAAGATGTTTTATCCTTTGCGAAGGAATTGAAAGAGAAGTTCCCAGATAAGGACATCTGGGTTTACACAGGTTTTAAGTTTGAATATGTAGCAGAACACATGAGTGAGATTTTGGACTATGTGGATTACATAGTCGATGGTAAGTTTGAAGAAGACAAGAAGAATCTTAGTTTAGCCTTTAGAGGTTCAGAGAACCAAAGGATTTGGAAGAAGGAAGAGGAAGGATTTAAGGTTATTGATTTGGATAATGGTGACTCAGAGTAGTCACCATTTTTTTCCAGCATTCATTATTTTTACCAATCGGATAATATTTATATATAGGTAATAAATAATATGGATACAGAGAATTTTATAAAAAGAGCCATTGAAATATATGGCGACGAATATGATTATTCAAAAACAGTGTTTGTCAATTGGGATACAAATATTATAGTTACTTGCAAAATACATGGAGACTTTGAAATATCACCAAGACATCACATATATAGACATCATGGTTGCAGTAAATGCAGGGGAAAACATATATCTGATGCAAAAAAGTATACAAAAGAATTTATTATAGAAAAATGTAAAGAGGTTCATGGTGATGAATATGACTATTCTATATCTGAATATACTGGTATAGATAAAGAAATGAATATTGTTTGTAAGAAGCATGGGGTATTCAAACAAACTCCATATAACCATATTCATAAAAAATGCGGATGTCCTAAATGCAGATATGAACGTTTATCTGATAAATATAGATTTGAAATTAATGAATTGATTGATAAGTTTAAAGAAAAACATGGAAATAAATATCAATATCCTTTTATAAATGAAGAGTATGTAAATAACAGAAGTTTTATTACTATTATTTGTCCAATTCACGGCTTATTCAAACAAAGTGTTATGAAACATCTTCAAGGTCAAGGATGCCCATTTTGTAATGAAAGTAGATTAGAAAAAGAAGTTGCTATTTTTTTGGAAAAGAATCATATGAAATTTAAAAGACAAATGAAATTTAGTTGGTTAAAACTAAATAAATCTTTATCATTGGATTTTTATTTGCCAGATTACAATATTGCAATAGAATGTCAAGGTGAACAGCATTATAAACCAATTGAACGTTTTGGAGGAGAAGACGAATATAATACAATTGTTAAAAGAGACATAATAAAGAAAAAACAGTGTAATGATAATGGTGTTAAACTTTTGTACTACACAAAGTTTAAAAACGTAACTGGTGAAGATATTTATAAGAATAAGAATAATTTGTTAAAGGAAATAATTAATTATGGTATTAACTGAAGATGTTAAGTCTTTGTTTAGGACTGTCAGAACACTTTTGGGTGCTCCCATTCGTTCAGTTCAACTTGAAGATGAACAATTATGTGACCTACTGGATGTTGCCATAGGTGATTATTCTGAAAAGGTTCAGAATTGGGTTATTGAAACACAGTGGTTGAATGTTCAAAGCAAAGACCACATACAATTTGAAAATGCCAGTGAATTAGCATATGCAATGACTGTTCGTACAATGGATTGGTCACGTGATTATTCATATTGGTTTAGCCGTGAAGTCGGTCTTCAACAAAGAGGACATTATGAACTTAAGAAGGATTTTTTCCAAGTTGAGAGAGGTAAACAAGTATATGTAATTCCAGCTGGACGTGAAATAAATAGGGTTATGTATGTCACACCTTCTACAACAAAAGCCGCATTGTTTGGCAATATTGGGGCATTGGATACTGGTATAGGTGGAGGTTTTTCTCAAATTGGTAATGTTGGTTATATGGGAGGATTAACAGGTTTTTATGTAGGTAGTGTTTATGATACTGCACTGTTGGCCGCTGACTTGAAATATAAGAACTCATTGCTTAGAGGAGACTTGGCTTACAAGGTAACGGCAGGACCTGATGGGACACACCTTGTACACCTTCTTTCAACCCCAGGTTCTCCACAATCATTTGGTGGCTTAGCGGCAGACGATGTTTGGGGTTGGAATAGATATGCAAAGTGTTATGTGTGGTATTATTATTATGATGTGTCTGGAACTGGAAATACCGATGAGTGTATGTTGGAGAACAAGGATGATGTTATCATTACACCAGACCAAGTTCCACTTGATAAGATGAGGTACGAGCTTATGAACAACCCAACACAGCAGATTATAAGACGTTTGCTAGTTGCGGAGGCAAAGATACTGCTTGGTATCATTAGGGGTACGTACAGCGGTGCTGTGAAGATTCCAGAGGCAGAAATGCAGATGGATTACAACATGCTTCTTGAACAGGGCAAGTCTGAGAAGGAAACGGTGCTTAATGAGTTGAAGGAAAGGCTGGAGAGAATGCTTCCTTGGAACTTGATTAAGAACCAGGTTGAAATGAGTGATAACCTTATAAAGGTACTCAAGAACAAACCACTTGGACTGTTTGTGAGATAAAATTTTAAAAAAATATTAAAAATAATCGGGATAAAATTTGTTTATCTCGATTTTTTTATATATCTTTGCGTATATAAACGTTTTTTAACATATGCAAAATAAAACAACAGAAGAATTTATAAAAGAAGTTGAAGAAAGATTTCCAGGTGAAGTTTCTTTTGAGAAAACTGTCTATACTGGCGCATATTCACCGTTAATAATGACTTGTTCTAAACATGGTGATATAACAGTCGTCCCGCATAACGTCTTGAAAAATAATGCTGTTTGCGCTTGTCCTAAATGTGGAAGGGAAAAAGGTAACAATAATTCTAAACTAACAAGAGGTGGCACTAAAGTAAAATTTTTAGAGCGTTTATATAAACGTTTTCCTAACATTAAATATGATTTTTCAGAAGCTGAATATATTAATAGTAAAACTCACATGAAAGTTATATGTCATGAAAAGGATTGTAATGGTGTTGAACACGGTGCTTGGTTCATAAAGCCAAGTAATTTATATACTGGCTACGGTTGTCCTAAATGTGGAAATGAAAAAAACACCCAAGAACGTAGAATGTCTTATGAAGATTACTGTAAATTGGTATCAGAAAAATATGGTGATATATATGAGGTTGATGAAAATTCGTATCATGATAAAAGTAATTTAATAAAAATTTTTTGCAAAAAACACAACGATTATTTCACAACAAATAGTAGAGATTTTCCAAGATTTAATTCTCATAAATGTCCAAAATGTATAAATGATGAATTAGAAAAATACACTAACCCAACTAGTGATATAAATATTATAGAGAATAATGGTATATGGAAAAATGATTCTATTGAGTTTGATGAAGAAACGTGGGTAGATGTATTAGGGTTTGAAGGGCAATATCAATGCAGTAGTGAAGGTAGATTTAAGAATATAAGTGTTAAAAATAAGAATGGAGAAAAAGCTAGAGACAGACTAATACGTGTTAGTTTTGCAAGCCGTTTAGGTCAAGTGTGTTTAGGTGGAAAACTTTATTCTGCTAGCAGAAAGATATATGAAAGCTTTCATAAGATTAAACTACCTTCTGGATATACTCATACAATAGACCATATAGATAATAATGTTAGAAACAACAGAATATCTAATCTGAGATTAGGTGGCTCAATACGTGAGAATATGCTTAACAATCATAAAACTCGTGCTAAATTATCTGCAAGAGGTGGTGCTATTGGTGTAACACCTATCTTTGATTTTGATGACTTACCAGGAGAAAAATGGGTTGATGCAATTGGGTATGAGAATTTGTACTCTGTATCTAACCTTGGAAGGGTTATGGCTAAAGAACGAACGCTAATTGAAAAAAATAGAAACGTAAAGAGAGTTAAAAGAAAGCATCTTATGAGACAATGTATTAAATATGGACAATATTACACATTGGGACTTATAGATAGTAACGGAAATCACAAAACACATTACACTCATAAGTTGGTATATGAAAGTTTTAATGGCAGAGTAAAGGATGGTAATCAAATTGACCATATTGATTCTAACCCCTTGAATAATAAATTAGAGAATCTTAGAGAAGTAACGCCACTAGAAAACGTTAATAACTCAAACACTAGGAAAAAAAGGAAGTCTCCAGAGACACATGCTGGAGTATTAGTAAAAAAGTTGGATTTACATAATAATGTTATAGTCACATATATGTCTATCAGAGAGGCTGCTAGACAAAATAATGTTGCTGTTACATCTATGTATAAATGGATTAGTGGCAAGATTGACCAAAAGAGAAATCGCCTTAAGGGATATTATTTCAAGGTTGAGGAGAATATTTAAAAAACGTTAAAAATCGGGACTATATTTGGTAGTCTCGATTTTTTTATTTATCTTTGCGGCATAGAATTAAAAAAATAATTGAATTATGTTAGTTTGGGCTTTTAATAAAGATGAAAAATCATTTAAATTGTGCGGTACATATGAGACTCTGTTTTGGTCAAACAGGGTAGGGTGTGAAGAGAGTCGTGTTTATTTAGATGAATGCGACTATGAACTGCCTAAAGATATGGTTGAGAACCATTTTTCTGACTTGCAGTTTAACCCATTTACAGAATATAAGTTCATTGTAAACAAGGATAAGTTTGATGAGTATAGTGTACTTAGAAGCTTTCCAACTGGATATTTCTGTAGCTCTTGCATCGTTGACAATGATGGTAATGTATTAAAGAATAGATTCTATCCGCAATCAAGCAGTGCTGAAATAAGAATTCTAGAAGAACTTTTCAATTGTATTGGTTACGATAGCATTATTGGTAGAACTGATTGGCTAGAGGCTAAAGAATATGAAAAAAATGGTTATAAATTAGTTTTATGGTATGGGGCAGCTAAAAACAATGCAATGTTTGTAAAAAAGAATGAAGATTAACAAATTAAATTAAAATAATATGACCAGAGAGCAAGCAAAAAAGATTCTACTCAAGAGCGTAGAAAAGGAAATAAAGAAGCATGGTGAGGATACCATCGCAGTGATGTCACCGATGCCAGGCAAGAACTCTTGGACTTGGAAGGAGTACAAGGAGGCTATCCTTAATGACACCATCCTTGAGGGTACTGAGGATATGAATCCCATCGACTCCCTGTTGAGATATGAGGATTATCGTCTTGAGCGTGGTCTGAGAAGTATGGTTGACATATTTTTAAAGGAAGAATAATATGTGTAGGTTTTGTGAAGGAAAGAAAACCATTGGTAGAGAAGGTCATAAGATTTTTATGAATGAATCTGGACAACTTGTATATCTTGGGGAGAACACCATGTTTGGTGATGTCATTGGTAAGGTCAAGTTCTGTCCAGAGTGTGGTAAAACAATAAAAGAAAGTAAGAAAGGATAATAATATGACTGGTATTGAAATTGTATTGTGGATTATATCATGGATTATTGGTACGTTCGTATCATTGGTATTCCTGTATTATGCCAACAACAAGATAACTCTTGCTAATCTGATAGCATCAATATTATTCTGGTGGATTATCATACCAGGAATGATATGTGTCTTCTTAGCAATGGGGTTTGTATGGCTTTGCAGCAATGCAGACGATATAGTCCTACTGGAGAGAGACCATTGGTGGCTTTCCAAGGGAGAGAGGAAGAAGTTAAAGGAGGAAAAGAATAAGGAGAAGAAAGAAAAAGGTTTAACATTAAATAACATTTTAAGAAAATGAAAAAGTTTATCAGTTTATTCATGTGTCTGGCAATGGCAACAATGACCTATGCTGACACAATCGAGAGTACAGATTCTGTAATTAACCAGACGTTGGACGAGTTCACCGTCACCTCCTTCTATCGGAGTGCTACCCCCATGTTGGGCAGTTCTGTGGACTCTAAGAACCTTGTTGCCAACAACTACGGTCAAGAGCCTTCTTGGTTGTTTGCCAAGATGCCTTCCATCTTCGCATTCAGCGACAACGGTACTGACTTTGGTTACGGCTATTTCCGCATTCGTGGTCTTGACCAGACCCGCATTAATGTAACGCTGGACGGTATGCCTTGGAATGAGGCTGAGGATTTTGGCTGCTACTTCGCTAATAGCCCCGACATCATGGCAGACGCAGGTACAATTGACGTTGGGCGTGGTACAAGCACCTATAATCCAGGAACTGCATCATACGGTGGAAGTATCAACATCAGCTCTGTAGACCTGTTGAAGAACACCACATCCTATGCTGAGTTCGGTGCAGGTAGCTTCGCATCAGCCAAGACATCTGTAAACATCAACACAGGACTCATGGGTAAGTGGGCATTACATGTGCGTGGTACATTGTCACATACTGATGGCTATCGTGAGCACAGTCAGAACAACTCACAATCACTTGGCTTCAAGCTGGGTTACTTCATCAATGAGAAGAGTTGGGTTGACCTGTTATCGATTACTGGTTACCATACCAATGGACAGGGTTATATCGGTGTCTCTATGGAAGACCTTGAGAAGAACCGACACCTCAATGGCTGTAGCAAGGACGAGGATGACAATTTCTTCCAGACCGTTAATAAGCTGACGTATAACAGTTGGCTTGGTGAGAAGATTCTGTTTACCTCTTCACTCTACTGGAACATGCTGATGGGTGAGTATCGTTTTGACCTTGATAACTACATGCTTCGCCTCTGTGAAGAGCCTATGGAGACAGGTATGCTCTACAATTACGGTCTCAAGCAGCACATGTACGGTGGCAATGCAGCAGCACGTTACTACATCAACGATGGTTCTATCACCCTTGGTACTAATATCTACAAGTTCGAGCGTGAGCACTATCTTGATGACCGTAATATCGACAAGGCACGTAACATCGACCCTGCTGAGTACTACGATAATCGTGGTCACAAGATGGACTATGAGGTGTTCTTGAACGCCAAGAAGTCGTTTGGAAACCTCACATTGTCAGCCAATGCGCAGTATCGTGGTGTTAACTTCTGGTATCGTGACCTTATGAACCCGCTGGTTGAGTTTGACGAGGACACCAAGTGGAATTTCCTTAACTTCGGTGCTGATGCAAGCTACAAGATTGGTCGTCACAATGAGGTTTACTTGAAGTACGCACGAGCCAACCGTGAACCGACACGAACTGATATGTTCGGTGGTAATGAGTGGTATCCTGGTGCGCTTACAACGACTGATGCAGAGGCCTCCAATGACTTTGAGCTTGGATGGAACATTGCAACGAAGCGATTTAGTGCCAACCTTAACCTGTTTGCCATGTTGTTTGAGAACGAGCGTTCACTTACTGGTACACTTGGTCTGAACGGTCTCCCAGAGCATGAGAAGGCTGATGACAGTCATCGTATGGGTATTGAGCTGTATTTTGACTACGAGCCAGTTGACAAGCTCCACTTCATCAACAATTCCTCTTATTCGAGTAACAAGGTTAAGACTGAGACCTATGGCACTAAGACCCACGTGCTGACTCCAGGATGTATTTTTAACCAGGGTGTTGAGTGGCGTGAGAAGAAGTGGTCTGCTGGTATTGAGTACAAGTATCGCAGCCATATGTACCTCGACATGAACAATGACTCCAGAGTTCCAGACTGGTGGCAATTGAATGTGTATGGCAGCTTGAAGGTGGATAAGTTCCTTATCAGTGCCCACATCAACAACATCACCAACAGGGACAATATGCAGACAGGTGTGTTGTCGAACACTGGAAAGCCACTTTACATGCAGGATGCACCGACCAACTTCTTTGCTTCGGTGAAGTACTTCTTCTGATGTTAAAAATGCTTAAAAAAGTGGGATAATTTTGGTTATCTCACTTTTTTTGTTTATCTTTGCATGTGAAATTAAAAATGTTTCAGATATGTTGAAGTTTATACAAGGAATAATAAGACGCTGCAAGATGCGTAAGGAGGCTAAAGAAGCAGCTTACGGAGCACTTTGTGAGGAACAGAAGGATTCCCTATTCTCATGGGAAAGGGATAACCTACGTGAGAGAAGTAGACAGACAAGACAGGCGTGGATTACGGCTGCTCTTGATGGAGACCCTGCAAAGCAAGCGTGGCTTGCATCATGTGTTGAAAGTGGAATTATAAAGTTATAACATATACTGATATGAATAAAGCAGAAATAAAAGAAATCGTAACTCACATTAATGATTTTTATAGTGAGAATGAGAACCTTGGTGAAATTATAAAGAATCACCTTATAGAGAATAATCTCAAGTCAATACCTTGCTACTCAATGGGCGGCTGTTCTGGCTGGTGTGAAGAAGTTATTGATTCACTAGTGTTCTTGAGAGTTGGATTCATGACAGACAACGCATTTAGGCATCATGGCGACAATAATGAGAAAGTTCTGTGTGTTCTTGGCTATAGGCTTATCTCTCCAGTAGTAACTATGAAAGGCTATGATTCTAATAGTAAAGTTAGGGTTATTGAGGAATTCGACAAGTTGCCGATGTCTATGAAAATCGAGATTTTCAGAACCTGTTTCAGTGAGTTCGAATACGCTCATAACTATCATCACTGGCTGAAGGGACTTACAGATAAATGTGAGGACTTTGACAGACTAGAGCCAACATTCAAACGTTGCTACATAGCTGACTATGACAACTCTTGTCACGAACTAAGGTTCTCTGGAGAATGGAATGAAAGTGGTAGACCTATTTTCGAGTGTGTTGACAACTCTGAGAGAAAGGCGCATTTCCCAGAGAGAGCTTTGTTTAAAATCTCTTCTGGCGGTATTGAACAGTGGGGATTCGACTATGCATTCTCTATGGATAAGAAACAACTTGAATCTATCTGTAGGGGAGGATTCACAAAAGACTACACGGTATGACATCGAAATGGCAATTAGAATATGCTCTTGATGCGGCTGAGACCACTCTCCATTGGTTTGAAGACGCAGCCAACCACAGACCTGGTTCTGCGGTTGGTCATATCAATAAAATGATTATACTGGGAAATGTTCTCACTGTTGATGCAGAGTTAACTCCAGAAATGATGAAGATGATTCTTGAACATAACAGGGATAAACTAATCAGTAAAATTAATATTTTGAAGGCAAAGATAAAGGAGTGCGAAAAATGAGTAGAATAGGAATTTGTTTCGGTGGATATTGTCCAATGCATCGTGGACACCTCGATGCCATCATGAGGGCTAAGAAGGAGAATGACAAGGTGTTTGTCATCGTCTGCGGGTACGACAATGAGGAACGTGCTGGCAACATCAACATGACGTTGAAGGAGCGCACGGCAATTGTACGTAAAATATTCGAGAAGGACGAGCTTATTACTGTATTGTCCATCAACGACACAGAGCTTGGTATTGACGAGAGCATGTGTGATAACAACTGGATTCTATGGCAGAAGGAGGTGATGCGTAAAACCAATATTACGCCATCGCATAACGGCACTTCTATCATGTGGTATGTTGCAGAACCTTATTACAAGGAAATGCTGGAGAAGCATAATCTTCTTAATGCTAAAACCACACTGATTGATAAGGTTGTGCCTGTAAGTGGTACTGCCATCCGTGAGAACCCCTTGAAGTACTGGAAGTACATCGTTAGGGAGTACCGAAACAACCTGTGTCATAACATCCTTATTACTGGCACTGCTTCTGAGGGTAAGACAACCCTAGTGCGTGACATTTCCACGTACTTTGGTATCGACCACTCTGAGGAGTATGGAAGGGATGACTTGCTTGCCAAGTGTAAGACCGACACAGACCTTACGGCAGATGATTTCATCGACTTCCTTATTGGTCAGAGTGTGGACGTATGTAAGCGTGTAAGAAACAACGACCAGGGTGTGTTTATCTCTGATACTGACAACCTGGTTACGCTGATGTATGCACTGGCTTATACAGAAGACCCAAACGTGCCTATCACTAAGGAAGAGTACGATACAAAGGTGCTTCCAGCAGCTAAGTCACTTGCAGGTCGTGTGAAGTGGGATAAGATTTTCCTGCTGCCTCCAAAGAATAAGTTTGTGGACGATGGCAGTCGCTACATGAAGCAGTCGTCTATCGACGAGCGTATTGCCAACTTCAACAAGCTGGTTGAGCTGCTTAAGGAGTTTGGCCTCTGGGAGAAGGTGGAGATTCTTGACGGTAATTTCCTGTCAAATTTCAACAAGGTAAAGGATTACATTAACAGTTTGTACAATGAGTAAGAGTTTTTCGGACATAGTGAAGCTTGAGGGTACTCATACTGGCGTGAATTTCAGCGTATTCTTCATGTTTCTTGGTGTCTTGACACAGGCACTTGCATTCAAATTCAGTGGTGGTAGTGAACTATCATTGATTAGTGGATGTCTTGGTATTATATCCGTTGTATTGTGCAGCCAGAGAAAGATTTCATTCTATGTCTTTGGCTTTGCACAGCTTATCACATATGTCATATTATGTGTGAATGAGAAACTGTATGGAGAAATAGCCGAGAATGCCTTTTATTTCGTCACCATGCTCTTCGGATTGTTCCATTGGATAAAGCACTACAATGAGAATGAAATAGCCGTAGAGACGAGAAAAATGACTCACTTGCAGAATGTGTGGGTATTCATAGCCACTGTGTTCGGAACGCTCATGTTGTACACTGGATTAATGAGGACTGATGACAGCCAGCCGCTAATGGATGCAATTACTACTCTTCCAGCGTTTGTAGCCCAAATCCTTATGATATTCAGATTCAAGGAGAGTTGGTTCTACTGGTTTATAATTGATGTTGGTAGTATTATAATGTGGAGTATTGCTGGTGACTGGTGTATGGTATTGCAGTTTGTATTCTGGACTATCAATTGTATCTATGGCTATTATAAGTGGAGTGATTGACTATGATTAAGTACAATGTAAATGCGTGTGACCAGATTGAGAATGAGTTGCAGATTCATTTCACCAAGCTGTGTCCGAACAAGTGTCCTTTCTGTGTGGATGCCTTGAACAAGGGACTCCATGATGCTGTGAAGAAACCAGATGTAAGGGCTATATTTTCAAGGATATACGAGAACAGGGGTAAGATTAACTCCATCTGTATCAGTGGTGGAGAGCCTATGCTTTTCATAGATAATGTGTTGGATTTAATTCGTAAGGTTAAGTCCAGTACAAATCTGAAGGTATATGTTATTACATCAGTTCCAGAGCAGTGTTACCAGTACAGGTATGCGTTCTACAATATCCTCAACGAGTGTGATGGTATGGCAATATCACCTCAGCACTACAACGAGGAGATTGCAGACCAGATACGTGGTCATAAGTCAACATTCGACAGACAGGGCTTCTATCGCAGCATCGAGGACAAGAGCAAGATTACCATGAACATCAACATGGTGAAACCATACTTGTGTGACAAGGATGAAATCTGCAAGTGTATCGAGCATTATAACCAGATGGGTTTCAAGAATATCAAGCTGGTTGAGCTGTTCGACAGACCAGACATGTTTGTTTCGTTCGAGAAGACGTTTGGTGTGAAGTTAAAGTCACCGTTTGCGCATGGTTGTAAGACCGAGTTTGATATTACGCCCTACATACCTTCGTATGAGGGTAAGTTCACCCTAAAGAGAACGTGTTTCCTTGTGAACAAGTGTGTTCACGCTACTTTGGCTGATACGCTGAAGGCTGCTACCAGGAACATCTTTGGGAAGGAATACTACTTTGGTGTCGTCTATGAGGATGGAAGTCTTCATCCTTATTGGATTTGACGGATATTTATAAACATAAAGCGTATAAGGTTATGGGAAAGTTTATTCTAATTGAGGAAGGTGAGCTTAAGAAAATGATAAGCGAAGCTGTCACCAATGCGGTTGATGGTATCACCAAGAAGATTACGACTCGTGCAGCAAGGGCAAACAGAAACATGTTGTTTGTGCCTCCTGTTGTTAATCCTTTTGACGATGATGATGACTGTGGTTACAGTTGTGGTAGTAGTCGTTCTGTAGGAGGATGCGGTTCTGATAGCCATTATGACTACAGCTATGGTGGCTGTGGGTCTGGTGGTGGGGGCTATAATGATAGTGGTCGTTGTTAAGAAATTATTTTACTCTATAAAATGCAGTCAGAAATGGCTGCATTTTTTGTTTATATTACATCGAAAAAAGTTAAATTTTATATACTTATTAGTAATAATTTAACAGTATAATGGCTAAGAAACAGTTTTTTGGTGTTAAGTACCCATTCTTGGACGATAATGAGAGACACTTCTATGTCGCTGCCAATGAAACCATTGCAGACAAGGTGAAGAGTCAGCTCATGCATATTGTGTTCACCCCAAAGGGTCAGAGGATTAGAAACCCAGAGTTCGGAACAGACCTCATCAAGTTCATATTCGACCAGAACGATGGAACTACATGGGAGGCAGTGAAGATGGAAGTTAGTGAGTCAGTTACAAGATGGTCTAACAATCTGTCTTTGAGGGATATAAGTGTTGTTAAGAATGAGGAAGACGAGTCACAGATTTTCGTAAGGCTTGATTATAGTGTTACGGAAGGTAATAAGGTAACTAATGACAGTATAGTAGTAGAGATATAAGATGGAAAAACATATTAATTTTTTAAGCAGAGACTTTGCAAGTATAAAGGAAGAACTTATAAAATTCAGTAATCAGTACTACCCAGAGGTGGCTGATGACTTTGCTGATTCCAGCGTTGGTGCGTGGTTCATAGACCTTGTGTCAGCAGTTGGTGATGACCTTAGTTACCATACAGACAGGATGTTCCAGGAGACGAACATCAACAGCGCGAGCTTGAAGAGTACGCTTCTCAACCTTGCAAGGGCTAATGGTGTGAAAGTACCAGGACCTAAGGCATCTATGTGTGAGGTGGAACTAAGCTGTCAACTTCCTGTTGACTCAACCGACATAAGCAAGCCAAACTGGAACTATGCCCCTATACTACAGAGGACTAGCATTGTTTCTGCTGGTGCTGTAAACTTTGAGCTTACAGAGGATGTAAACTTCGCTGAACAGTTCAACAACGACGGATTCTCAAACAGGAAGATTACACCAGCAAGAGACAACAACGGAAACATAACAGGTTATACCATAGCAAAGTCTACCATCGTAGTTAATGGTAATACAAAGGTATATAAGAAAGTGATGTATGCATCTGATATTAAACCATTTATGGAGATTGTGCTCCCAGAGAGGAATGTAATGAACATCGAGTCAATCATATTCAAGGAGACAAGCGATATCTCTACTTCTCCAAAGATATATGAGTATTATATTGATGCTGAGGAGTTTAGACTTTCAAAGGATGCTGTAATGACATACAGGTACTTCGAGGTTGACTCACTTGCAGACCAGTACAGGTTTGGCATGGTGGGTTCATTCCAGGAGGAAGGTGTGAAGGTAATTAACAATATTTACTCTCCACATATCTATGATGACTATACAGAGACCAAGTATGATATATCTGGAAATCCTATAAGTGACAGCACCTCAAGGTATTATCGTGGAAAGTGGAAACCATTGACCCAGAAGTTCATAACCGAGTTCACTGACAATGGTTATCTGAAGATTATATTTGGTGCTAGCAACGGGTACGGTGTAGTACCAGACAATCAGACTACATACGCAAATTACATTGCTTCCAACTTAATTAATAACGACATGCTTGGTGTGTTGCCGAAGGAGGGCTGGACGATGTATGTACTGTACAGGGTTGGAGGCGGTGCTTCCACAAATCTAGGTCCTGGAGCAATCAATACCATAGCACTTGCAAACGTTGACTGGGGTGGAAACACTGGAAACACTGACGGTAGCAAGAGAGGTGAGGTGATATCTTCACTTGATGTTAAGAACATATCTACAGCCTTGGCTGGTAAGGATGCCCCTTCAAACGAGGAGATTAAGTATCTCATTAAGTACAACACTACTTCACAGAACAGGGCGGTTACGGTTAAGGATTACAAGGTTAAGCTGATGCAGATGCCTCCTAAGTTCGGTGCTCCATTCAGAAATACAGTGATTGAGACAAACAATAAGGTTGAAATGAGCCTGCTTGGTGTGGATTCACTTGGAAAGCTTGATTCTTCTCTTGCTCAGACACTTGTTGAGAACATCCTGGAGTACATGTCCAACTATAAACAGATAAACGATTATATCGAGGTTAGAAGTGGTAGAATCTACAATATCGGAGTCGAGCTTGAATTGTTCATCGACAAGAACTATAACGTTGGTGATGTGATACAGAATGTAATCAATACTGTATATGCTTATTTCAACATCGATGACCATGATATGGGTGACGACATATTCATAGGAGACCTTGAGAAGACTATAACGCTCACAGATGGTGTTATAAGCCTCATAGACCTTCGAATACACAAGATATGGAATGGTAGCTACAGCGCAGATAAATGTCCTCTCCCAGAGCTTGTAAGGAACAGTTCGTGTGACGACTTCAAAGAGAGCAGTTTCACCATCGAGGACGCTGAGCTTGCGGAGATAGACCTGGAGGCAGTTGACAGAGTTCTGTATGGTGACTACAACTCAATGTACGAGATTAAGAATCCAGTTACCGATATACAGGTTAAGTGTAAAATTAGATAAGGAAAAGATATAGTGTTATGGCATGTAATTGCAAAAGAAAAGCTGAGATAGAGGATAAGTATGGCGTGAAGGAGGATGAGACCATCCTTCATAAGGGGTTCAGATACTTGATGAAATTCGTGATGTCCCTTATAGTTATAGGTCTTGCGGTGGTTATAACACCACTGATGATTCTGTACGTTATTTTCGTCATACTGTTTAAGAAAGATAAGGTTATGATTTTACCAAAATGGCTAGGAAAATATCTCAAGTAATTTATGGAAAAAAGTTTTAGAATACATACCAATATTATAAAGGATACCCTTCTTAATGTTAACTTGAAACAGGATTTCGACTTCATGGAGATTCTGTCACTGAAGTTAAGACAAAAGGATACCTACAGACTACACTCTTCCAACTATGGTGTCATAATTGGAAGGGTTCTTGCTAATGATGCGTTTGGTATTCCAAATGCAAAAATCTCCGTTTTCATCGAGAGGGACGAGAATGACCCTGTTGATATGGAGAACATTTACCCATACAGTGAGGTAACTAGCAAGGACAAGGAGGGAAGAAGGTACAACCTGTTGCCAGACTATAGCGACGATGATTGTTATAGGGTGGTAGGTACGTTCCCACAGAAGAGATATCTCCTTGACGACAATATACAGCTTGCGGTATATGACAAATACTATAAATACACCACAGTTACCAACAACGCTGGCGACTATATGATATTCGGTGTACCTACTGGCAGTCAGACGGTTCATGTTGACATTGACCTGTCTGACATAGGTATATTGTCACAGAAGCCAAGAGATTTTACATATAGAGGCTATGACTTGTCAGAATTTGACAGTCCAAGCCAGTTTAAGGCTAGCACCAATTTTGACAGCCTTAGACAAATATTTTCACAGGATAAGAGCGTGTATGTATATCCATTCTGGGGTGACGCTGAGAATGGCGTTGCAGCTATTACCAGGTGTGATGTACAGATAGCATACAAGTTCGAGCCAACTTGTGTGTTTATGGGTTCTATTGTATCTGATAATGAGGGTAACTCAATCGGTCATAAGTGTGCTCCAAATGAGGAGAACGGTATGAACGCACAGCTCATTGCTGGAGAGGGTACAATTGAAATGATTCGTAAGACCACAGACGGCCTTGTTGAGGAATACCCAATACAGGGTAATGCCCTAATCGACAGCGACGGTGTATGGTGCTACCAGATACCTATGAACCTTGATTACATAGGAACTGACGAATATGGTAATATTGTACCAACCGATAACCCTACCACTGGTATTCCAACCAGAACACAGGTTAGGTTTAGGATAAGCAAGACAGAGACTGGTAACGAGGGTGTATCAAAGCACACTGCAAAGTACCTTGTTCCAATGAATCCTGTACTGTATGAAGGACCTGCGAAGGGTGGTAGTAAAGCCAAGAATCCAGAGATTCCAATGACGCAGGAGGAGACAGGAGAGGAAATGGAGAAGATGTATAACTTCGGTTCTAATACCCCTCAAAGCTGTTTCCGTGACCTTTATTGGAATAATGTTTACAGTGTTAAGAATTTCATACCTAAGACACAGGTTGCTCACAGGGCATATGCACCTAACTACTCTGCATTGAAGGGAGCTAACCTTGTTGAAGACCAGAATCCTGTTCCATTCAACAAACTTCGTATCGACCTCCCATTCATGTATATTGTGGTGTGTATCATATTCAGAATCATCATATTGATTGTTACTGTTATTAATACACTCATATGTGGTGTTAATATTATTCTTGGGTTCTTCCAGAAGATTAAAAATGTAAAAATTTTTGGTATTAGACCATTCAAAGCCCTTTTTGGATGGATACCAGACCCAATAGGCTGTATTGCATTGTCAGCGGGTCTTGAGGAAGGTAACATAGCTTACTTCCCAGGATGTTGGTGTAGCAATGGACTTAATGAAGCAGATTGTCCAGAGGATATGGAAGACGACTGTGTTAAGAAGGGTGGATATGATGCTAAGGAGTTGAAGGACAGAATTGAAAGAAATCTTGCCCGTGACTTTAAGATTGTAAAGCTTGACTTCTACCAGGATTGGATTAACGGTGTATTGTATATGCCTTTGTGGTACTGGAGAAAGAGAAAGAAGAAGTCATTCCTGTTCGGATTATTTGTAAGAAGGGCAAAGAATGAGTTCTGTGACTGTGATAAGGATTACACCAGACAGAAGACATTCGTTACATGTGAAATAGAGTATGATGGTAATAGTTTACAAACCACTGATGATTCCGTTGATTACGACGAGAACAGATGGCATAAGAGAAGAACATCTAGGATATGGTTCACAAACGGTCTTATAAAGGGTGTGGAGAATAAAGATGGTCTTACAGCTTATTACTATACAGCATTCCATGCAAATACAAGTGATAAGAGAGAGCATGTGATGCCAATCAAGCAGAGGTTTAACCGCTTCTACATGGTAAGACTGTATGCTACGGATATCATACTGCTTGGTAACTTGAATGAGGATAACTACTACGGTATTCCTCAGTTGTATAAAGGCCTTCCATCAACAACGGCAAACATACCTCTCATTGCTACAGTGCAAGAGGATACAACCAATAAGGACGACAAGACACCTAGCAATGATACAGATGATGCAACTGATGTTGGTACAGTTATAACAACTGGTATGGATTGGGGTGCTAGTGGTGCTAGCCAGACTCCTTTATATGGCGAGGGCTTATTCATGGACTTGTCATGTACATATGCTGATACCAAGGCTAAGTCTTGTATCAATGTAGAGAGACTTAGTGAGCTTGGCGTTGGTCTTGATATGACTCATAATATGGCTTATTCAAATGGAGGAAACGATGTTAAATATGGAAAGATAAGCACGGATGGATTTATCACCAAGTATGAACTTGATGATATGGAAACCCGTGCAATGTTCGCAACGCTTAATCATATAGGCTTCATACCGCAGGATTACCAGGATAAGATAGGTGCATATGCGACGCAGGTACAGGATGAACACACTGGTTATCTTATACCTAAGTTCAAGTATATATACCCTGTGGATTTCGACGGTAGAATGAGTCCAATTATGGAGAACTACAGCTACGATTTCAACCAGGCATCATTTGATGAAACAGATGAGGCATATCTGACATTCAGACTTGGTGCTGAAAGCGGATTAACGTATGACAAGAATGAGGAACGTAGAATAAGACATTTCTACTTTACGAAGAAAAATGACAGGGTTTACAAAATGCCTTTATACAATAACTCATTCTTCTTCTACTTCGGTATAAACAAGGGTAGTACTGCTATTGACAAGTTCAACAAATTGTTCTATGCTCCTTGTTTCCAAAATGATAAGAAGCCATTTACCTTTGATTATTCAACAAGGGGTAGGTCATATTGTCCTTCAACATATGCTGGTGGGAATGTCGCCAATTATGATGGATATGCATACATAGACGTTGTACTTGATGATATTCAGATGCCATATTCGTACTCATTATTTGATGAAGCAGGAATGGAAGTTATTTCAGAAACTGGTATGACTGAAAGTAGGTTTATCATTGGTGGATATATCGATGATAATGGTAATGTTAAGTCAAACCCAGAGGGTATGGTATATTACCAGGTTGGAAGTAATTCTGGAACGCCTGTTCATAACATGTATGGTAATGGAAGCGATGATAGTAGTGGTCTTACAAATCAGACCTATACATTAACAGTAACTGATGTTAACGGAAGACACATTAGTGAGAAGATTGAGTTATCAATACCTAAGATTGCAGTTGATTACGAGGCCCATCAGCTTGGTACGAGGTTCTATTCAACAGCAACGACCAGGATTGACTACATCTGTACTGATGAAACACAATTCTATGGAAAGTTGAAGATAACGGACTTTGTTGTTGATGGATACATGTATTACATAACTGATTCGCTTGCACAGGGTTATGACAGAACAAGTGACTCGTACATAGTATGGCTTACTGGTCAAACTGATGATGTCAGTGGCGATGAAGAGGGAAACAACAAGCTTACGGCATACGCTGTCATTAAGCTTGGTGTTTCAGAGTCACCAGGACCTGGATTCGTTAAGGAATGTTTGTGTGATAAAACAAATTCAGCAACAACAGCACAGAGAGCTGCTGGTGGTGTTTATATAGAAGAGGCTGCGTCATCAGACCCTCCTACTACATACTGGTTTGCAGATGATAAAGGAACAAAGAATCCTAATACATTTTTCGTATACCAACCAAATAATTTTACATTAACAATAACTCAGATATGTGACAACATGGAGTTGTCTGGTAACACGTCATCTGAGATTGTTGCTGTTAACAATGGTGAGAACTTTAATGCATATCTTAGTGGCATGCCAGTTAAGTTCATGCTTGGTAGTGTTAGCGATAGTAGTGCTGCGACAATAGCAAACCAGAGTAATTTCTATCGTTCAGAAGTTGTGAGGACACCTCGTGGTTCTGGGCTTATTGGATGGTATGGACTACACCAGGAAACTACGTACAGGTTCAATATGCCAGATTCTGCAACAGTATTGAGGAATACTGATGTATGGTTGGATTATGTGGATTTGAAAACACCTATAACTTCATATAAGTCAAAGGCTAACATATTGAAGTTCAAGTTCAACTCCATGTTTAGTCTGTCCAAGTCTGGATATGTCGTGGATGGAACTAGTCCATTCACATATGCCACTCGTGGAGGTGTGAACCCTATACTGTACAGGTCTGTAGTGCCTCAGTATAATGGTAAAAATTTTTTATCAAGGTATGTGTTAAGTGAGAGCAACAAGGCAACTGGACGTGATGATTATCCTCTTATAGTTGGAAACAACTATTCTGGGCATACAAGTGACCCACAAGAGCCATACTTTAACTGCATGTATAATGAGTGTGATGTTCTTGGTAACTATTTTGCTGCATTTACACAGAATGGTGGTTATACAAGTAGTACGGCTATTGACAGTTCCATAAAGGCAATGAAAATTCCTAACTACACAAAGGTAACTCCTAGAGAGGGTGCAAATGAAAAGGTAATTGGAACTGATGAGGTTAATAGGCTTGGTCATTTTGCATATACATTTGAGAAGAGAGGAAATTATCAGCCATATCTTAGGTCAATGTTTGTTGATAGAAGATTTGATTTTGACCTTCTTATACTTGCACCAGTAATGGGTACGGCAATAAATCTTTATCCAACAACGGAAGGTATTATGACTGATAAAGATGGAAATCCTATGCTTGATGACCAAGGTAATCCAATACCAGCTACAATTGCTGATGGTAGGGAAACTATCTGGAAATCCGCACGTATAAGTGGATGGACATACAATGGTATTGAAATGTCCTACGACAAGGACTATAATATCATATCGGCAGACACAACATTCCCAACATCATCCGAGACAATAGAAGGTAGTGAAGTTATTATAACCAAGGGATATGCAACTAAAGCAGATAGGAATAAGAGACTAGAATATTCATATGTGATACCAAGTGGGGGTACTGATGGCGATGCTATCACGTATTACAATACTGAGCAAAACATGATATGGGAGGGCGATACACCAGAACCAGGAAAAGAACAAATAGTGAAAAGATATTACACTGCATCTTTTGGAGGATTTGATATAAGGAACTTCTTCTGGTCACAATTTAATGAGGATAGATTATCTGAGGCAGCTTCTACTTGTAGTATTACTAGTAGTGTTCCATATATATTCAATTACCCAAAGACCAACATGGATTTCAGACACGCTTCTATTCCAAATGGATATAATGGAGATTTCAACATGGAGAACGTTGCTAGACAAGGAAATTACCCTACTGTTAGGATGATAGATATCTGTAACATAACTCCTAGTGAAACCTACGAGTTTGACATATTACCTTGTTCATACAACATCAAACCTGTTGTAGAGGAAAACGGAGAAATTACATGTAAGGCTGTTGGCGATGATGGTTTGTCATTCCTTAATGACTTCACAGAACCAGTGGAATTCCTACCACCAAATGATGACAGTAATGATTACTGCAATGTACTATATTCTGGAACTACGGAAGAAACAATCTCTGGAAAAAAATACAGAAAGTTCGAAGCATCGGAAGCTAATTTGTATTTCAGATACAATATGGTGGAAAATGATGACTTTGATGTGTATACTAGTGTTCCAAGAGTAATTAAGGTTCTTCCATATATTAACGATTATGATGGAATATCTTACATAAAGACCGTGACCCCAACAGGTGAAATAGCTGCTAGAGGCACTATTGATGGAATCATTGATGATGATAACATTTTACTATATAAGTTCTTCAAAGATAGTAACACCTTCATAGATTTGTTCTCTTCTGGAGGAAAAGATACATTCTTACCATCTGGTTTTAACCTTGATGATTATCACGAAAAGAATTATAAGAATTCAGTTAGTGACAATATATCGTCTCCTTTTTATTATAACAACAACATAAAAGATTGGGTTACATCAGACAGTAATGATTTTGAAAATATCAAATTCCAAAGGGAACACATAAACATAAAAAATATTATGGCGTTCTGTATACTTGTTGATAGAGTATATGAGTATATTGATGATGATAAACTCAAGCGTCGTCTAAGGAGTATAGAATTTGGTGAAATCTATGACAGTAGAAAGGTTCTTATGAAAATCAGTAATCTTCAAACATACATTCAGTGTAAAGTAATAGGAGCAACAGAGGTTAAAGTACCAGTAGAACATGTTGTTAGTGCCGAGACAACATATAATGAAGAAGAAGACAAGTACGAAACTACAGTTGAAACTTCTGGCGGTACTGAGAGTGGAAGTGGTGAAAACAAGGTGCATATCCAGGTTATTACATTTGATATGTTACTAGAAACTGGTCAACCTCCTACTAAGAGAGAATCAGAATCATTTGCTGCTTATTCAATGATTGGATATACATTCAGATTTGAAAATGAAAAAGATTTGTTCGATGTCCAGCCAACTAGTTCGTGGACTACTGCCAACGGTACTGATGTAGAAGTTCACCTTATGGTAAGATGGCCTAACGGAATGGGTGTGCTTGCTGATGACGAATGGAAAGGTAAATGTAAATGCACTATTTATGCAAAGACGCAAAGTAGCTTTATATACAAACTAGATACGTTTGCAATCAATTTTATGGACCAGAGTGATGGCGATAGTGGAGGGCATTATGATGCCACTTCTAAGACAAGTACAATGAAAAATGGTGAAAAAGCAAATACAAGCGCAAGTATGTAACTATGAAAGAGAATAAGATATTTCTTGAAGGATACAACAGTAAGAGTGCTGTTAACACTGACAGTGAATTGAACGTGCCGTTGAGGGGTAATAGGAAACTGTTACCCTTGAACGACCTGGCTGAGGTCATCAGTTCATTTGATGTGTACAATGACGAGAGGAGGGCGTGTAACAAAATAAGGCTTACATGCCAGGTAAACCCTGTCTGTTCAAATGTCCTTTTCAACAGAATAAGTGAGATTGTGAAGGATGAGGGTAGCAGTGCTGTGACCTTTGTCAACTATGGTATAACTGGAAAGTCAGATGTTTTTGATAATGAACAGGTTGTATACAAGAACAATACTATCAATTTTTGGTCTGGAAACACAATGAGTTATCAGACTATAGACAATTTTCTAGCTGGTACTGACCCGCATACTAAGGTTAGTGGACTTGGAGCACACATAGCTTCACAACCTGCTGTTGGAAGTTCTGATTTGGTGAATACGACTGGTACAACACCTTGGCATCCTACAAACTCCATAAGGGACACACAGCTTTCAAGAAATGATAAAAAACATAATCATTTCGTGTATCATTGTGGTCTTGATATCCTTAATAATCACCTCATAAGAAGTAACACATTCAAATGTGTTTGTAAGATGCTGGAAGATTCATATGACTATAATGCAAATAACGCATACCAGGCTTTCAACACAATTGCTGACTACATGAGGGACGTTAGGGGATACAGGGTCATTGAGAAACTATATTACCCTAATACAGCAGGAGTAAATGGACATACAAAGTTCTTAACACTTCATACCTATCTGTATGACGATATTCTTACCTTCAAAAATTCAATAGAGGAAAGACTTGTCTCCACCTACAACGGATGGCTTGGCTTCTATAACACATCAAAGATAAAGTCATATAAGAACTTCAGTAAGAGTGACGACCTATATATAGAGAGACCTATCATGTATCTTAACGGTGGCGACTTCGTTGACATGTACCCAGGAAGGGACTTGTATTCATTCGTACCTAAGTTCAATCACTTCAGACAGAGGATTGAGAAGAACTGGAACTACTGCATCACATATCCTTCATCATCTACAACTGAAGGATTTGACGATATATTCGAGTTCGATAAGTCATTGAAGGCTATCTATTACGACGAGACAAGACGTAATGATAACGGCACTCAGATGCTCGTAATTTACAGTAAGGCTAAACACGGTCTAGCACAGGGCGATTACGTCAACATATACAAGCTTAGTGCTGATACTGAGGGTAATCCTATAAATGTGAAGATACTTGACAATGCTGAGGTTGAGAATGTTGTGGATGACTTCATATTCACTGTATATACCCAGGATGTAACAATAAGTAGGAACTGGGTTCAGCTTACACAGGAGGAAAAGGAAGGTAATACCATCACAGTTAATAATGTTGAATATATTAAGGATGAGTCAAGGAAATTCTATAGACATACTGACCCAGCAGATACAAGGAAATATTATATTGTAAATGAGGATACGGATACACCATATGTCAACTTTGATGACGATGCTCTTCATATATCATACAAGAAGGTTGTAAACGACATAGAATGTGATTACTACGTGAGGATATTCTCAAGGCTTCCTAACTTCAAGTACTCAAGTGGTGACACTTCAAACGAGTATGAGATATATAGGCAGAGAAGTGACGAGGATACTAGAAACCTCATACAGATATACCAGCAACCAGAGTATGACTTTGAGAGCCATGTAAGCAGGCTTGCCTTTGCCAAGAACATATACACCGATGAAGTTGGTGAGATAGTATTCACTGATGATATCGATTTATCTTACCTCAAGGACAACCTTGGAAGACCATTGTCAGAACTATTCGTAACGATAGTGAAAAACAACAAGGGATACAAGGAATGGTATGGATATGACAGGGATATAGATATCAATAGCAGTGCTGTTGAATACTCCCATTGCTTCGGTAGAATAACATGTGGATTGGAAATGTCAGACCAGTGTACGTGTGAACCAGGAAACAATAACATCAAGAAGATAAACCTGGTTGAGGGTACTGACTTCGGTTATGACATAGAAGCCATAAATGGAACAAGGTCATATAGGGACGGAAGTTTAGAAGTACCAATCAGAAGTGAGGAGATATGGTTCGATAGTGATATAAACTATTATGGAGACTTATGTTACTATGATAATTATAACGCAATTGAGAGGGTAATACAGCCTATACTTCACAGGGTAAACACAGCACAAAGAGAATCAATCATATCTAAAACTGGAAGTGATAGGTTTGCTGAATTCCTGTATGACGATATAGAGTATGACGATTACGATACTGGAAATATATTCAAAATAAAGAATGACACTTTCATGAATTGTAATAACAAAAAGGAAGGATATTACTATATCCCTCATTATCAGATACCTATAAGGAGCTTCGACAAGCTTAGAACTATAATGCCAGACTTCCTATCAATAATGTCACTTGTGAATAACAATGACAATACAACGACGATAACAACCCTTGAGAAGCACTTCATTTCACCTGGTGACAAGTCAATGATTTATGACAAGGTGACTAATAAGTACTATTACTGCACTACTGTGAGAGGAACACGTGACAACCCTAAGGTATACACATGTACAATAGCGGATGAGGACGGAAATCCTGCAACTGACATAGACGGTGATAAACTATACGATGAGGACGATGTTGTAAGGTACAAGTTGTTCAAGATTGACAACCTGGACGTTCCTTCATATGCAAGGGTTCTGAAAGACGGTACTTGTAGGTTCATATGGAGAGACATATTAAACAATGGATTTAACACGTCAGACAAGACGCTTGAAGAGTACCCATTCACCAACGGTGCTTTCTACATCAACAGGAGGATAGACCTGTATCTGAGAAGACAAGACCCTAACAACTGGTACAACCTTTACGCAGAGGACGACATTCCAGGAATAGAGCCACCTATAGAGGATGAAAATAACTACATCAAAGAAGAGGAAATAGAATGTTAACTTACAGTATAAAACTTGATGACAAGAGCATACGTAGGGATGAATTGGTTTGGAGTGAGAAATATCTTGCCCCAGACCTTTCATTTGTTTCTGGAGTGACAAGCCAGGACTATCACCTTGAAAAGAAGGAGCAGATTGCATTCTCAATCGGCAACGATACAAATGCGGATACCCTCAATATCTCATGCAACAATGTGACAAGGAACGGCTATATTGTAATCAAGGACAAGGCATACGACATTCAGTCTGGTAACACCATAAACTATGCCACAGATAAAGTCTACGAAAACTACAGGTATGTGGAGATTGGTGGCGTTATCTATTACATCAGTGCTAATACAACCTCTATAACGGTCAAAAACTGGCTCAAGGAGGCTTGGAGTGTCAATGGTGAGGATTATACCGTCAGCATAGTAGAAAGCGACGTAGAAGCGAAAATAGAGGGTAATTTCGTATATTTGGATACCGTTGTGTGGATTGAGGATGAGACTGTTGAAATTGACGGTCACAAATATTTCTTCGACAGGTACGACATATCCTCTGTAAATTCATCACCAGGTGGTATAAAATACTATGAGGATGGTGAAGCTCTTGCAGCATCAGCCATTACCAGGTCTAAGGAGGATAAGATGTACTACAATCACTTCGAGGATGATTCAGATTACATCTATGTGACAAAGTTTGTCCTTACAAAGAAGGAATTGAAGAATATACCGTTTGATAGGATAAGCTTCTGTACATATTTCTACTACGTCTTCTACAAGGACAACTACTGTCCTGTTAGAATAAGCGGAGAGACATATGTATGCGACGTTCTTGAGAGACTCTATAAGGAAGATATACAGGAAGAGGATTATTACACAACCTCTGCATTCACTGTGTACTATGATGATACTGAAGGCGAGGAAATTGTGTCAAAGGAACTTACAACCGATGTTGTTGACAGAATAAGTTTATTGAAAGACATCGAGTCTTACATAAAGATTGAAGGTGTCACCCTTCCAGTGAACAGCTTACTTCAGAATGCTAATCATGGTGATGAGATTGGTGTCTATCTTACATACGACGCTACCAATATATCAGTAGGGGATATAATAACCCTTGAGAATGAAGAATATGAGGATTATGTCAGTGGTGTATACTCAATGAGTGGTGAGACATTTGTGCTGTATGACAATAAAAAATACAAGATAGTGAAAAGGATGTGTGACAAGGCTCTTATCAATGGTCATGAGTATGCCATTGACTACATAAACGGCATTGTTGATGAAAAAGACGCATTGGTAGATATTGTTGGTGAGAAAGTGCCTATGAAGATAGTGTCTGGTGGAACTAAGCTTGAAAGACATGGTGAAACCATTTCAGCAAGTTCAAGTGCTGCTGTTACAGTAACTTACGATATTGTACAGCATGATGGAATACAGATAAACGATAATATATACCAGGTTTTCAGTGGTGTTGCATTTTCTGGTGACGGAGTTAACTCTGCTGAGTCATTCGTACAGATAGAGGAGAAAGTACCATTCCAGTTTGTAGTGAAATCCATAGAGGGTAGTTCGCTTCTTGTGTGTACACCTAATTTTAATGTGTACGATTTCAACGACGAGTTTAGGGAGAGAGTGAACGCTGGAATCTGTGACTATTTTGTTACAAATCAGTCAACGACACTGCTGTATGTGAAGAACAAGTCATTTGGAGTCCGTGAGATTACAAGTGAGATTGGATACTCAAGTGGTGAGGATAACCCAGAAACGTCAAATGAATACTATGACTTGTTTAGAAACCTTGTACTCTATGTCGATACTGGACACATACACATTCCATTGAAATTCGATATCAATGTTGCCAACAATATGATGCAGGAAGACCTTGTTAACAGGGACTTCTACGAGGCTGAGAAGAAGAAGGCTATAAATGACATTGTGGATATGGAGAAGGATGTTTATGTTCCTAAGTACATATCTGGTACTACATATAAGGGAAGCACAACTGACTTCCTACCTATAAGTGAGATAGAGGTTAACCTTCACTTCAGAACAAGGAATCTTGAAAACTGGAGGGTGAATGATGGATATAACGACAGGGAATCATTCTGTGCTCACACCGATAACTGGTTTGTGACAGACTTTTTCCCATATAACGAGATATTGAGGGATTCTGCTACGACTAGTGGCGATGTATTACAGAACACATCAGACCTTATGGGACTATTGTTCTTTACAAACGATGATATCTACTATCAGAGGGATAAGGTCGGAAAGTCATTCCTTAGATTCTCTTACTATGATTCTCCAGACCCTAATACACAGACATTGATGGCAACGTCAACAGTATTCATTGATGAACATAAGTTGTTCAAGAAATATATTGACAACTCAAGGAAGAACGTGTATGACTATGGATTGGTTGAGAACCACCCTAATGAAACTGGTAAGAGTTACAGTGGAAATGTAACAAACAGGATATCTGTAATGACAGAGTATGTTAGTGCCCACACCAAAACCAAGAAGGATTATAGTATTGGTGATTTGTCTGGTGAGACACTGAGTGGTGACACAAGGAGAATAAGTTCTAAGTTCATTATAAACAACAAATATGAGACTGACACTTCATCTGAAGGATTTTATCTCTATATGTTCAAAGAATACTCTGAAAAATTGCACCCAAAACCTATTTATATGAAAGTCGAATTCAACCATGCTGGAATAGGTAGAACGATACCGTTCATAGTTCCTATGCACTGGATGAGTGGTACTACAGCTACATATAATAACGCTGGTGTGAATATATTTAATCCAGAAAGAATGTTGAGGCTAAGTGCAACGACTGATGTTGATGAAATGAAGAGTGGTTACACACTTTCACAGGTATATGCACAGACCTATATCCCATTGTATGCTGTGTATGACTTTAAGAAAAAGGAGTATGCGTATGTGTTCGACGAAAGGTATGTGACTCCTCCAGCAAGCGGTGATGGAAGGGTTGTACTCAACCTGTTTGAACTCAAGATTGCGTATGAAACAGCAGAAGGCGACGCTGAGAGAAAGAACGTTACGATGGGAAGGGGTACTAAGTCACTTATCAATGTAAACAACGAACAATTTGATAGAAGATACTTTAACAAAGACTATAGATAGAAATGAGAACTATACAGAGAATAATATCGTTAGAACCGATGACATCAAGACTTCCTGGTGTGCTCCCAGCATACAAGGATAATGTTCTTTACTACTTCGATGAGGACTCATTGAAGGCTAGGGAGTATGAGTTTCCAAGTAACTACGGTATGATACCAGTGAATATTGTACTGGATAAAGCACCAAGTGCTGCAACAGACTGGAATCTCTCGTATGATTCTCATTGCTATGGTACGACATTGGAAACTGATAGAGAGTGCTATTGTAATACTAGGATTTATGATAATGCTCCTAGTGGGTCTGGTATCTGTGGTGGTTCAGCAATTTCAGCATATGAAGACCTTGGTGATATAAACCATCCATTTGTAATATCTTGGGAGGAGTTAAGTGATTGGTATAAGTTCTTTACAGATTACTATCACCTCCTTAATGACTGGGGTCACTGTGGTATTGTTTATTCAAGTGCAACACAATACTATAAAGCCGAATCAAAACATGGTTATGCGCCACAGCTTAAATATGGTGCTGAGGAACAAACATACATAGATATGGATGAGCTGTTTAGGGCAAGAGGAGGTTCTGCAATTACTGTTATTTGCGACAATACAAAGGATATATGTAACTTTGACAATTGTTCTGCCCATACAGTAATATCAGAAGCTGTTGACGACGGTTTCTACAAGTGGATTTGTGAACATATCATACCTTCATTCGTCATACCAAACCAGTACAAGGATTACTGGAGAAGAGATAAGCTGTTCTACCCAGATGTAATCAAGTGGAGAGGATGGCTTGAAGATAGAAGCGGATACGGAAAAGATGGTCTGACAATATTCGATTGCTCTGGTTCAACAGACTGTTGTGAGTGCGAGAAATGGTTCAAGCTTGGTGGTAATGACATACTTAAACAGATGAATACCTGGTATGAAGCCATACAGAAAAACATTGTACCAAGTATTGAGAAAGAAAATTGTGCAATTCCTACCATTATTATGCCACTTTCAATGCAGGTTTCTATTGATGATTTGGGAGAATTTAGTATATTTTCTAAGGAGTATGAACTTGGTATAGACTATAGGACAGCAGAAGGCTACGGACAGTCTGAAAATACAAGACATGGTACTGTGGTAACAATGGATAAAGAGGCTATGATTCTCACTGGAGGTTCTGGTTTCAGTTATGACACGGAGTACATGGAAATGTTCGTTTCATCATGCAGTACTTGTGGCTACGAAGGTGAGTTTACAGGTCATTGTCCTAAATGTGGCAGCAATGCAATCATACAGGTAGATTGGGCTAAATACAATCCAGAGCTTGAACAGGTAGCTTGTTCATTTGAGGAGTACGACTATGCGTACAGAGAAAAAAACTCTGGATATACAATAGATATTAAGGATACTGAAGGTAAACCAACATATGAGAGAAGTGGATACACCCAGGGGCAGATTTTCTATTATACGTTTGACGACAACGACAGACGTGTAACTAGTAGTGCTGAAACAGGGTTAAGACAGCAATTAGCTATCAGATATCCTATTGAAAAACATGATGCGATACTCATAGGTACTTCACTGTACGATATACAGAAACTGGAGTATGGTGTATATGATGGAAAGAATAAGTATATAAGTGGTAGGACATTCTTCGTATACAGGGAAGAATATACCGACACTCCTTATACGATAATAAACGGAAAGAGGATATATGCCGATTTCTATCCGTTTAGTGGGGCATGCAGTCAGTTCTACTATTTCCCATTCTTCAAGGAGAAAACAAACGTTGATAACGACTCTACATGTAGTGGAAGTACACTGAACCCAGACATATACAAGAAGTTCCCAAGAACCAGTACTACCATTGAGGACTATAAGGAGTTCATTACCTACATGGGAACTCAGCATGTGATAGAAGAAGATGAAGAAGGAAAGCCCGTTTTAAGCGGTATAACTATTAATGGTATTGACTATATTAGGATAACAAGTGGAACTTGTATAGCTTCTGATGACTTGTTATACATTACTAATGTTATCATGGTATGCGATGAAGAATCTTGCCATTACGAAGTATCAGAAGATGGAGGAATAATATACCACTATGATGAGGGATATGTTGTTGAACTTAATGATACTGAAGAAAAATACGAGGTAGACTCAAAAGCATTCGAGGTTAAGAAAAAAGTTGACGACGATATAGACGTTTACCTTGGAGGAATCCTTTCTGGAACAGCAGAATCAAAACTGTATGACCTACGTTCTACCTCATTGCTCACAGACGACATAGGAAATACCATAGAGGCTTTATATAAGATTGGTACTGATACCTATAATCACCAGCCGCCAGAAGGCTCTAAGTTAGAACCAATCTACCAGCTTGGAAACGTGGCTAACGTCAAGAGGTTCAGTATGACGGTTGAAAAACAGCAAGATTTAATGCCTAATACCCCAAACTACTTCATTGGGGATATAATTACTGGCATGAAATTCTATTACAGAGATAATGAAGGTAATACTATTGTCTACCATGAAGGTGAAGATGATGAAATATCAACTGTCGTTGAAGCCTCAACTGATAAAACATCACTGGAAGCCATAGAAGAGGTACAGCAGAAGAGAGAAGAGATTGAAGAAGCGATTAGACAGGCATCTGGAAGTACATTTATATTTGACGATGATATCTACTGTGACGTTACCTATTATATAGGCGCAACATTAGTCAGAAATGCTGAAAATGAGCCATTTAAGATAGTTACAGGCAACAACTTCAGTAGTGGTGTGTGCTACACAGAGACTGTGAAATTCGTTGAAACTGAAGTACAGTACTATCTGAAGACTGATGTGAGGAAACAGATACCTATGACACAGAACACAGTATCAGCCCACACGTTGAGTTATCCAATCGTCTGCTACGTGATGACACAGGACATGACCAAGGTAGAGTCAGACTATAACAATTACTACTACGCAGCCTTAGCTCATTTAGAAATGCCTCTCAAGACGAATACAAATGATTTTGAACTCTATAACGGAACAAGTGTTTTCCCTGTATTCAGAGAGGAATATAAGATGGGTACAGCCTGCATACAAAACATAGATACTGATATTTATATAGACAGAGGAATAAACGCAGCCTTCGAGAAACACCTCAAACTGGGTGAGATTACAAGCATGGAGGCACTTGAGCAATATACCAACGGGTATTTCAAGATAATGAATAACTAATATACCAAAAAAATTTTACAATATGGCCATCGGATGTTACGGTACTACAATACCGATAAATATTGCTAATGTTGACATTCCAAATTTGGTTGACATATCATACTGTTATCATGAGAAGAGGACTTACGACTCTTTGACTAACGCCAGGTTCAAGAAGCTTGACTCAGCTATCCTTACGCAGGCTAGAAGGGACAAGGTTACTGGCGACGTTGACGAGTTCGTAGAGGGTATGTACAACCTTCAGCTACCTCTCAGTGAGTTCAATAAGAAGGGTTTCTACAGCGTTTACATCAAGCCTAAGGAGATTGAGGCTGTCATTACCGATGTGAGTACTCTAACAGCGTTTCCAAACGTTAGGGGTCTTGTATTGGATACGACGATGATTAACAATGCAAGCATACAGGTTAAAGCACGAAAGAATAACGAGCTTATAGGTTATAGAATTATCTATATTGATGACAATGGAGCAAGACAGGATTATTACAGGATTATCACCAGTAATAACAGGTGTGAGCCAGTTGTACAAGCACCTAACTCATCAAGTGATAAATCATATACATACAGGTATGATGATGCATCAACTCTTACATTCGTAACTGTATCTCCATCGTCTGCACCTACATTCAAGGATAATGCACTTCCATACATAGGAAAGCCTACGCAGAAGATATTGCTTGTCAATACGTTCTTCGAGCCAATAATGCTTGATATTGAAATGACTACGCATGATGCCGATACAATCAGTTACATGCTTGAGAACAGTCAGCTCAGAGACCTTGACAACGGTCTTGTTACAACATTCAATGACAATAACGAGATTTATATGCAGGCAGAGCACTTCACACTCAAAGACCAGTACACAGGAAAGCCTGTCTACGAGGTTAAACACAACAAGAATAATTCAATTGACTTTAGCCAGACAATTGATGATAAGATAAGCTAAGAAAATGCCACTTATAAAGAGTCATTCAAACTATGAAAAAGTTAACAACAGAGGAATTCATCGCCAAAGCTAAAAAAATACATGGTGATAAATATGATTATTCGAAAGTGATTTACGAAAACTGTAGAACAAAAGTATGTATCATATGCCCAGAACACGGTGAGTTTTGGCAGTTAGCTGATAATCATTTACGTAATGAGTCTGGATGCCCAATTTGTTGGAAAAATAAAAGGGGCATAAGTAAGTCTTTTACAAAAGAATATTTCATAGAAAAAGCAAAAATAATACACGGTAATAAATATGATTATTCAAAAGTTAACTATACTAGGTCAAAAGATAAAGTATGCATTATATGCCCAGAGCATGGCGAATTTTACCAACAAGCACATCATCATCTAAATGGTCATGGATGTAAAAAATGTGCAATTGCTGAAAATTCGATAAATAATTTCAAAAATACTGATGGCTTTATTAGCGAGGCTAGATTAGTACATGGCAATAAGTATGATTATTCTAAAGTTGTTTATAAGGGGTGCTATGAAAAAGTTTGTGTAATATGTAAGAAACATGGAGAATTTTGGCAACGACCATATTGCCACCTACAAGGCCAAGGATGTCCTGCTTGCAATAATAGCATACTTGAGAGTAAAACATTAAAAGAGTTAGAAAAGCTTGAAATTAAGTTTATACAAAAATGTGATAAAAACGTGTTTCCTTGGCTAAATAAACAACATCTAGATTTTTATTTACCAGATTATAACATTGCTATAGAATGTCAAGGTATACAGCATTATAAGCCAATAGAATATTTTGGTGGAGAAAATAAGTTAATATACGTTAGACAGCTAGACGAAAGGAAAAATAAGTTATGCAAAGAGCATAACATAAAATTAGGTTATATTACATACGAAGAAGATGTACAGACCAAAATAAATGAAATATTAACTTTGTAGTATGGGTAATTTTATTAAATCGCATTCTAACTATGTGCTTAAATCAAAGCACCAGACCATAAACGACGGTACAATCTGGGAGAGGGACATTACTACTATCGGTGGACTCAACCAGTTTGCACCTGGTCAGACACCTATATATCAGAGTAGCAACTTCATCATAACCGTAAGGGATGATAGGAGGGTTTCAAACCAGTACAGCACCAAGAAATGGGAGAAGGGTATAAGTGGTGACGTATGGACTCTTGAGACCGTAAAACAGATGGTGTCAGACTACGACGAGGAGAACGACACCAAGATTGTCCTTAAACAGGACTATTACGATTTTAGGGACTTTGCCTACTATGGTTCTCTTACCGAATTGTTTAGGTCTTCAATCACTGACATTGTAAATAGATTTCCTGGGGAGTTATTCTTCTCTGGGGATATGTCATATTATACCTACAAACATACAGTAGATGGAGAAGTAGTAGAGGAAACCTATCAGATTGGTAAGAAGCTTGTTGTAGTTAGGGATAAGAATGGTTGTAGGGTAGAAGAAGAAGCAGACCCAGATATATACGGAAACGAATATCTGTACGAAATCAACAACCCATTTGGTATCAATATGCATTCCCAGAAACGCCCTACAGACGGTGAGATATTGAAGTATTTCGCCGATGGTGGCATTTCAAACTACGAGCTTGTCAATCCGTGTGAAACACAGAAATGTAGCTTTAATATTGTAATAGATAAGGTGGTTCTTATCTGTGTACCCCATTGTAGCGACAAATGTAATTGTGATGCCATTTCTGAATTCAATATAAATGAGAATTGTAATTGTGATGCCATTTCTGAATTTAATATAAATGAGAATTGTAATTGTGGAAGTATTTTGACATTCAGTGGCCCTACACCTATTGTATGTGGTTGTGGTAATATTGATGATATGAATGTTCAACCAACAAGGTTTACAAGGAAGCGTTCAGCTAAAGGTAAGAAAGCAGCAGAGGAAGATGTAGATAAGTGTCTTGGTAAAGATTGTGCAAATGCACCTAAGGAGATTAGGATTAGGGTTTATGTAGAGACTAATGGTAAGATACATTATATGTACAGCAGACCAGAATCTGAGAGCGAATGCGACCTTACTGGATACCATATCAGACCGAAGGAGGAATTTCTTGTTGACTTCTACAATGAATCAAATTCTTTTGAGAAATTAATTCTTAACTTTGACACCACACCTAGGTACAAGTCAACTTTCTCAGTTATAAGTGAGGATGAGTTTGGATATAAGAGGGAATTTAAAACGTTCTATTTCCCTACTTCTAATGGTAGCTATAATCCAACTATTGATGATTCATTTATATCAGAGCTTATTAAGATTGGCGAATTCTATGATGAAAGATTTACAGATAACATCTGGCGTTCAATGACGCACGAGGCTATCAAGAACTTCGACTGGACTTATACCCGTGAATATGTCGATGGTGAGGAAATAGAATATGTTGCTGGAGGTAAGAAGATACAGAAAGCCTTAAGAATCTTCGCAAGGGAATTTGATGAAATCAAGACATACATTGATAACATAAGGTTTATGAACAGGGTTACTTACGACCAGAGAAGTAACCTTCCAGACTATTTTCTGTCAGATAAATGTGAAGAAGATGGATGGGACGTTAAGTATGTCATTCCTTATGGAATTGAGGAGAAATATATAACTGGTGAAAGTGCTGGTACAGTTGTTGAAGATACTGTATATACAGACATAGCTACACAGCTTGGTAATGCCGTAAGTGCTGGAACTGGTGATGAAATGAAAGTTTCTTATTTCTCACGTGACTACTCGCAGGATTCAAAGAAACTTGTCAAGCCATATACAAAAGAGAATATAAAGGATGGTAGCGCAAACGGCTACTTCATGGATTGTACAGAGGGTGGCGGTTTCAAATGCTGGCTTAACGACATCTACGGTACTAAGATAAGGAAGGCTACAGAGCTTGGTACAAGACCAGGTAGCACTCCAGCAGACGAGTGTGTTGTAAGATACGAGGAAACAGCTATTCTTGAGCGTGATGACGACACCAACAGGATAACAAATAGAATCAAGTCATACACTGATGAGAACGACTTCTCATACATGGGTGTAAACAATGAGTTTCTAAGAAGGTTATCTCTTAATTCTAAGTATATATGGAGACATAAAGGTACTATCGAGGGAATTGAAATGATTCTTGGTATGTTCGGACTCAAGAGTAAGAGGTGGCTTGACAGAATGAATTGCAATGATATGAAATATACCGCTGCCAATGGTTATGTATGTGACCCAAGCTTAAGGTATAAGCAGGCTGAGGACAGATGTAACCCAGGAGAGTGCGAGGCTGTGCCAGACTATGAGATTAAGGAATACACCTCATTTGCAAAGAGAATTGAAGAAAAATGGGACGTGGAGCATCAGATGTACAGGATTGACTGGGTTAACACTACCAAGACAATTACATACGACTACAGGTCTCAGTCCAACTATACGCTTCCTGGAAGCATTGGTTATACTGGAATACCTTACCAAGGAATACCAGTTGTCCCAAGATACGAGTACAGTGGATACACTGATGATGAAAAATATTTAAAGAATAAGCTTGAGGAGTTCTATCTTGACGATAAGGGAAACAAGATATACAAGAGATACCTTTATCCTTATTTCAGTAAGACAGAGCAATTCGACGGAGACCCATACTTCCAGATGGACGGTGGTTGGTTAGCCAAGAAGATTACTGGTGGTGAAAAGGAATACAATATGCAGTTCGACGTTGAGGACAACATTGTTTATAACCAGTATGTTCCTTCTGGAACAGTTACAGAGAACGGTTTTATTGACGATAATAGACCTTTGTATAAGGAGACAATCAGAAGTATAAAGAGGGTTGACACATTAAGTGACCTTGTTTCCGTTCCACAGAACGCATTGCACGATGGCTCTATATACTATGTCAACAGGATTGGTAGGGATGTTGCTGTTGTAAACGGACAGATATTCGATATCACCCATAATGGAAACCAAAGGTTCGTAACATACGTTAGAAAGGGTGGCTTCATTACAGTTGGAGATAAGTACTTTGACGAGACAATCGTTGTATATAATAAGGACTATGAGCCAACAACGTACTACATAGACGACAAGCTTGATGGATATGAGATAAAGGCTTACATCAAGGAAGAGGACGATGATTTCATCACCTATAACTTCGATAACCCTGCATATACCATTACGTCATTCCAGATTATATCTGACAACTTCGAGGTTGACAGTGCTATAACATATACCAATTACTACATATTGGACGATGTTTCATTCTCAGACAGTATTGCATCACCTGGAGAGAAGGATGGCTGGAGAAGATTGAAGGAGAATGATTACGAATATATGAGGATTAACACCATTACCAATTACTACAACGGTAATAACGGACATAATGGTAATATGGTATACGACAGCGGTCACGAATACTTCACATACTTCAACAGGCTATTCAAGTATGCCTACGATAATGACAAGTTCGACCCAAGGTGTTACACCGACGGTTTTGACTGGCTTGGAGGTGAGGTGTTTGACTACGGATTCTCTGGACTTATTGACAGTAACGAGGAGATAAAACAATATGACAAATTCCTTCTTGAGGAGGATAAAATTCATTACTTCGGAAACTTCAAGGACAATCCAGACCCAGACGGTTCTGAAATGACAAAATCAATATGGGAAAGAAAGTATAATATAAAGGATATTTACGTATTTGGCGACTGGCACAAATATGCTAGTGGACAGGCTGACTTTGAGACCGCAAGGGCTAGGTCTCTTAGTATGGCGAAGAAGAGTGGTGACAACTGGCAGGCGTTGGTCGGTATCAAGACATATACCATATCAAGTATGACAACCTACAATGAGGCAAGCCTTAGTGGAATTGGTATAACTGACATGACTGGTATAGATGACGTTTCGAACCAGATTGTCAACAACAAGAGGTTGAAGATAATATTCAACATGAAATATCCTTTCAACAGCAAGGATGGACAGTGTGAGCTTAAGTATATAGACGATATTGTTATGAACTATCTTACACAGCTAGTTCCATCAACGGCAATATTCGACGTTGAGTATAACTACTGTGAGTTTAACTACGATGGATGTTAAGGATGAAAATAACTACCAAAGAGATAATAACTCAGAATCCAGTGAAATTGGAAGTGGATGGAAGAGAAACATCCGCTTCCATAACTTGTACTGTCAGAACTACTGAGAGTGGCGACTGTATCGTAAATTATCTTGACAACATATATTCTTATGAAATACCATTAGAGCCGTTGAAATGTAACGACCCAGAAAGAACATCTGCTGGTACTGTTACAATAGAAGGGGTAGAAGCACCTCTAAGCTATCAGATAAAACAAAAGTCATATGATTGTCCTTCCACTGATGAGTGTACGTGTAAATGTACTGATGTTAGAACATGGACTGTACCATACTATATTGATGATGATTATCCAGATGATGGCGAGGTAAAGATTTATTACGAATATTGGTATACCAGTGCTGGAACAAATACGGTATGCAGCAGGGAGAAGAGAATAGGATACAGTGCTACTACAAAAGGTGCATTACCTAAGGAAGGGGACGATTATAAAAATCCTATAACAGGTACTATCGAACAAAACTGTTCTGAGTGTAAGTATGAGGCGTTTGTATCATCATCCAAAGGCTGTAAGTCAACTCCTAGCACATCATTGACCGTCAGTTTCTCTACAAACCCAACTGAGATTCCTGGAACAGGTGGAAACATTACTGTCATATGCAGTTTCAAGAAAGTAATAATAGATGACAAGTGTAATAAGAAGACAGAGAGTGGCTCATTCACGTCTGCCACAACAATAGACCCCTGTGATTTAAGTACCAAGGGTATAGAGTGTTGTGTTGACCACGATGTAGAGCTTAAGATACCTGTTTCAACCATACTCTCAAAGCTTAGTTTGCCTAACACAACAGAAGTAATTTATAATGGAAATCCTGTGACTGGAAACCTTAGCTTCTACATCACACAGAGAAGGAGATACGACGGTATATGTAATGGAGATTGTGAATATATTACAACATATTGTGTTGATAGTGGAACAGTTAAGGTGTATTATGAGTCGTTGTATGGAAAGGGAGACTGGAGTACCGAAGGATGCCTACCTTTATATGGTGGAAGAATAAAAGTTACTTGGGCTTATACAGCAATAACACACACGGAAGTCGAGAACCCAGCCTGTCCCAGTGGAGAGACAAAATCCGTATACGAGGACTACATGCTGATAGGAGACTGTAGAGACCCATATCACCCAGACGATTACCAAGTGTTCTTCAAGGAACAGACACCAGGATGTACGACATGCAGTGGTGTAACGATGACTGAAGGACCACTGGCTGGTAAAAAGGCTAATACCTTCATGGTGAAACCATGTCAGAATTGCACAGTAACATGCGATTGTAATGCGATTACAAGTTTCAACATTTCAGAACCAGGAGAATGTGACTGTGGAGATTTTGACTTCATAGAGACTACGCCACCAACAGATTGTAACTGTGACAACTTCAGTTTCAATGACTCACCTACAGACTGCAACTGTGATAATTTCAACTTTGATGATTCACCAACATCAGACTGTGATTGCAATAAATTCGACTTTAAAGATGATGAATAAAAATTATGTTACAAGTTAATAAGAATAGAGAAAAATGTATCTTAGACCTAAACGAAGATGAATGTCTTGAGCATAGGTTTACGGTTACATCAGTTGACGATAATGGCAATAATATATCTTGGGGTGTTGAATATACAACGTCACCAGAGATAAAGGCACATGTTGAAGGTAATAGTGAATTGGTTGTAGAAGTCCCTCTGGAGGCGATAAAAAAGGATGAGTATATAGTTCTCCTAAACCACAGGAAAGAACGCACCAGCGTCCTTATAAAGCCCAATCTGGAGGCAATAAGGCCTAAGGAATACAAGTTCAAGATTACCAGCAAGAAAATTGATGGTGGACAGTTGAGGATAAAGATACTTTCAAAGGAAGGTGATAATGAAATACCTTGGAGGTGTACATATCAAGGACAACCGTTGCCTTATGAGATAGCACCACTTGAGAGTGATAAGGGTGTACACGTTGACATAAAGCTTAATGGAGAGATACTTGGTACGTTTACGTCGGTTATAAAATTTAAACAGGATAGCAGTAATAATGAGATTACGTTAAGATTACACCAGAGTAATGACTCTGTAGAAATAATAGAAGCTGATTAACCCTAGAAGTTAATCAGCTTTTCTTTGTCTTCATCGATATCTTCCATCCTTTCTATTTCCATATCATACAGATTGTAGTCTGATTCGATATCAACGAACTCGTAAGCACCATGTTCTATATCCCATACAGCGAAACCATGCTGTGATACTGTCTCTCCGAATGTCTGTTGTATGAGAGACCCAGGATATACAATCTCAACATCACCACGCCTCAATGCCTGTCTCTTGTGTATATGACCAGCCATAACGTAGTTACAGCCTTCGAATATATCACCCTCAACACCTTCATCAACGACGCTACCGTTATTGAGTGTAGCACCAACCACCATGCCATGATAAAGACCTATAACAGTGGCATCTGGATTCTTCGTTTTTGCATCATCTATATCTGGTCTCATGAAGTCATCATAGATGGAATATAACGCCCATATGACGTTATCATCAGTTATGCAGTTACTGTTGTAGTCCGTCATCATATCCAGAAAGGTACAGTTCTCGAATTTAGCTGTATTGAATAGGGCTGTGAGGGTATCAGTTCTTGATGTATTGTTTACAACCAGGTCGTGATTACCAGCGTACACTACGACTGGGGCTATCTCTTCTAGTTTTCTTAGGAACAGACTGGAGAATACAATAAGCTCGTTGCTTATGTTGTTTTTCTGATTTACGAGGTCTCCAGCTATGAGAATTCTTACCTCCCCTTCCTCGTATTTCTGTGCTATCTCCCTACACTTTTCCACGAATTTCTCCAGTTGTTCAGCGTATTCTTCATGCCTTGAATAATTCCTTATATGAATGTCCGCACAATGGATTATACATTTTATCATTGTTCAATTAATTTGCATAGTTTATTTAATTTTTCATTAGTTCCATACTTTCTCATTAGCTCCGTTGCTATACGCTCCCAATACGAATGTCCTTGTTCAGTGGAATACCAATCAAAGAGATATGTCTCATGACGATAGAACAGGTCGCTTAGGGTATCGCACCCTCGTATTCTTTCAAGACGACCTTGTGAATATGTGTTATACCAGAAATCTTTACACACTCCATATTCAGACAATAATTTACTGAGTGGTATAATCCACTTGCAATTCATTGTCTTGTTGTAAAGTCCTTGTTCACATAGCAGTTTCTTTAGATAGTAAACTCCATCCTTAAAATCTTTCTCGTGCATATTTCTTTTCCTTTTACCTAGTCTAGCCATAATATAGTGCAAAGATATATATTTTTTTCCTAAAAAACAAATTTTGGGTAAAAATACTCACATAGTGGATATTTATCTAAAAGTTAAATGTTTATAATAATATGGCAAATTCAATACAACCAATAACAGTCGCAGGAACTTACACTATCAATGTGACTATCAAGCAAGGATGTACTATAGACTTTGATAAACCATCTGGCGTTGACATAAAACAAACGAGCGCACAAGGTGGAAAATACACGTTTGAATTAACGGTAAATGATGGCGTAAATGGTACAATAACGCCAACGGTTAATGGAAATCCTTGTAATGACTATAAAATAAAGGTAAATACAGCACCAGTACAGACTTGTGAATGTAGTTATTTGTCTGTAACCCCTAATACGAATATCTCCAATGCTGGAGGTAATGTTACAGCAGCTACATATAATTCAACTGTTGCTGGTTGTTTATTTAATGTAACAGTTGTTAATGTTTCACCAAATAATGGGTGGCTCAAAAACGTTAGTGCTAGTAATGGAGTAATAACAGGTACTGCTGAGGCAAATACTGGTGAAGCTAGAGATGTTATAATAGCCATTACTGGAACTACAAGTGATGGAAAAGAGTGTACTGGTTGGGCAACAATAAAAGCCACTCAGCAAGCGTCTGGTTGTAAATGTGAGAATTTGAAGGTTTCACCTGCTTCTCATACGTGGGAAGCTAATGATGATAGTAGTAAGACATACGAATTTACTATCACATCTGCCACTTGTATCACTAATATATCTAAAAACTCACTTAGTTATTTTAATGCAACATTTGGAAATGGTGTTGTAACTGTTGCTCCAAAGAATACTAATCCTGGAGAACAGCCTCACATCGAGACACTTATCATTTCATATAAAGCTGGTACGAATACTTGTAGTAGTGCAATAACACTTACACAAAAGCCAATTGGATGCACTTGTGATGATATAACATTTGACACAGAAGAGTGTGACTGGAATGCTGGACAAACAGACCCTAAACGCAGATATTATACAATAGGAGATTGTATTACAGTTGGTGATATTTATGAATCTCCAGAACATATTGAAGATATGGGACACTTCTCTGCTCAAACCTTTGTCGAAGGTTCTAGTACTTACATAGCCATTTGGCCTACTATAGCCAATACTAGAATTGAACCTTATAATTCGACGCTTCATGTCAAATTCCTTAAAGATGGGGCTGAATGTGTAGATAAAGAAATAACTCTTACTCATAATGCATGTGAATGTGATGTTACATTTGACACAACATATTGTAACTGGGAATCTAATCAAACAGACCCTAAACGCAGATATTATACAACTAGTGATTGCGTAACAGTTGGCAATATTTATGAATCTCCAGAACATATTGAAGATATGGGGCACTTCTCTGCTCAAACCGTTATTGATGGTTCTGGTTCTTATGTAGCCATTTGGCCTGCTATAGTCAACACTAGAATTGAACCTTATAATTCGACGCTTCATGTCAAATTCCTTAGATATGGGGTTGAATGCGAAGACAAGGAAATAACTCTTAAACATGACGGTGCTGGATGTACTTGCGAAAATGCTTTTGTAAGTGCTGTAATGGAAGAATTACCTACAAAGATAGTTGGTGGTGATGTAATAACTGTATGGAAAGTTGATAAAACTTGTGGGCAGTTATATGCTATAACAGAAGGTAACTGCGTTGCTAGTAGCGGAGTTTATGAAAGTGGTGGTTATTATTATGTATCAGCAAAGACATCAGATGTTTCGTCTAGCTGCGATTTTAAGGTTGGCTATCAGTTAAATGTTAATGGTGAAATTTGTACGAATGCTACAGGAATGTCAGATACTATTACAGTAGAACCAGCAATTGAATGTGATTGTAGAGATTTGATAGTGATAGCAAGAGAAAGTGAGGAAGTTGATTGGGAGGAAGTTGATTGGGGAAAAAACGTATTTCTCGAATCAGTTGATGAAGAATATACATTCACCTACATTTTCAACCAAGGAAAAGAGGCTTGTTTTGAAGGAACTGACGTAACCTTCTCTTATGACTCTACAGATGCAGAATATTTTATAATTAATACAGGTAAGACTACTGACGGTAAAAGTTTTATCAAAATAAAGCCAAATCCAAATAAAGACCCTAATCAGATAGACATATACTTCGATTACGCACTAGCAACTGGAAAAAATTGCGGTGATGGGTTGTGGACTAACTTTATAACCGTTATATATAATCCAGCTTGTAAATGTAAAGAATTGCTGCCTGACGATGCTTGTATACAAAGGCAAGTTTCAACAGCAGCAGATACTTATCCATTGGGAACATTCGGAGTTGTTGGATGTGGTGAATTTAGTGGAATATCAACATCAAGTCAAGTTGACAAGGTAATAATAACTGAAAGTGATGATGGTTATGACGTTAGTGTTAAACTTTACGAATTCACACCAACAACAAGTCAGCCAGATGCGCCAATTGATATTGACATATTCTCACTTGAAAGCGGTCAAGCATTAGCAGATTGCCACCATATATATAGAATATGGCAGAAGGAAGACTATGTTAATTGTGCTAGGGTACGTAAAATAAATTTTGTAGATGACAACCCAGCATATACATCAAATGTTAATGCATTCTTGGCAAAACTAGACGATGACGATGGATTTATTGCTTTCAGTGCGCTAAGTGGAAGTAATATAATCACATCATCATCATTTAGTACAGAGCATGATTGGATAGATGCATCAACAATTAATTTTTTCGTCACTAGAACTACTATATATCTCAGAGGTAAAATCGAGGCTAACCCATCTGCTAAGCCTAGGACAAATACAATTACGATAAATTATAATAAAGATAAGTTAAGGCAAATATACGGAATTTGTGAAGACTGTATAAACCAGCCTTTCACTGTTACTGTAACACAGCAGGGAGACGAATCGCTTAATTGCAACTGTCTAGGGCCTAAAGAGATTGAAATTAGATATTTTGGTGCTGAATCATCATTCAACAGTGATAATCTTAGAAACGATTGCTTCGTTAGTACTGGTCTCAAGTTTACCCCAATAGGAACTATTGTACCAGGCTATGAGAGTGCATTTAGTGACCCAAGTGCTTTCTTTACTGAGGATAACTATGTTGCAGTAAATAACTGGTTGTCAATTAACTTAGATGTTAGGTCATATACTACTTCACCAGAGAAATGCTATCTACATGTAGCATATAAAGCATTAGCAAATACTGGAAGTGAAAGAGATTATGCCTTTAAGATAAAGCTTAACTACGACTCTGCTAAACAGTCAGAAGAGTGTATATGGGAGATTAAGTTTACACAAGAAGCTGTAATTGATGTAACTTGTCAGCAGTTGTTAGACTCTATCAAAACATATAGTATAGATGTACAAGCAACTAAGACCAGGGATGGCGTTGCTTATATGCGCCCAGTACTAAGGGATGACGTTAGACTTAGTGGTGTGACTGTTCAAAGCCAGGGCTGTGGTGATACATCATGGATAACCAAGATTGAACCTGGAAGCGGTAATAATACTGATACTTTGTATATTGAAAACACTGTAAACAAATCAACAGAGCGTGACCACTCAACAACTTCTAGGTGCGCTAAGATTAGTGTATTCTTCATAGATTCAGAAGGAAACAGACTTAAAATCAATGGAGTACAGTGTGGAGAGAAAGAAATAACTGTTACTCAAGAAGGATACTCTGGAGATTGTATGGCTTGCGACGATGCAATACCAAAATTGCCAATACCAGCCTTCACTTCTTATCGTGACACCACATATGAAAGTGGAGGAAAAACATTTTCAGCATTCTATGAGGGAAATGGGGAAACTGACAGGTCATTATTCGAAATTCCAATACCATATGACTATTACTATGATAGTATAGAAGCAAATAGATGTTTCGACTTAATAGCTAAGACAACGCATCATGGAAGTTTTACTCCTTATCCAGATGGAGAATATCTCCATGTTGAACTAGACGAATCTAATAAAAAGTGGATTATTCATGGTATGATAAAACCTACTAGCGAGCCAGTTAATACTGTCGCAGTAGAGGTATATCTACAGAGACGTAATCTTGCTGGAGGAGATTCTACTCAATGTGAAAGTACATCATATGTAACTGATTTCGTAATATTAAAGAAACAATAAAAAAATAATTATGATTATATTAATAGATAACGGGCATGGTGTTACATCTGAGGCACGTGGAAAATTTAGCCCATTACTTGACAATTCAATGAACATCGGAGGTGAGTTCACCAATGGTGGAAGATTCCGTGAGTGGAAATACAACAGGGTCATAGCAAAGCAGATTGTTGACAAACTGAAGTCAATGGGCTATGATGCTAGGCTGGTTGTTCCAGAGGATAAAGACATTTCTCTGTCAGAGAGAATAAGGCGTATTAACACAATCTGCAATAAGGAAGGTAGTAGTAACGTCCTTATGATTTCAGTTCATTCAAATGCAAAGGGCAACGGTACTGCCTGGGAAAATGCAAAGGGCTGGGAGGCTTATACTACAAGGGGTAAGACCAAATCAGACATACTAGCTGACTTCCTATATAAGAGGGCAGATAGTAACCTCAAGGGAAGAAAGATAAGAGAGGACTGGACAGATGGTGATAGGGACAAGGAAGCTGACTTCTATATGATTAAAAAGTCTTATTGCCCAGCGGTTCTTACGGAGAATTTCTTCTATGATAACAAGGATGACCTTGAGTACCTTACCTCAGAGGAGGGTGTTCACGGTGTCGTAAGGTTACACGTAGAAGGGATAATTGATTTTATAGATTACCTTAGAAAATAAGCAATAAAGTGGTGAAGTATGGGTAAGATGTATGATGAGACCGATTTAACATGGTCATCGGTTGAGAAAAATATTAAGTATGATAAGGTCGTTTGGTTTATCAGACAAAATGGTATACCAGTATACGCCCTTTTAGATAAGAAAGGAAATAAAATAGGTATTAAAAATGGTTACTAAGTATTTTACAAGCGAGGGTAGTACACAAAACGCTAAATATAATTTACCGTCTACTTGTGCTAAACCTAGTTTTGACGTATCATATGACTCAGAAAGTCCTGAAGGATGGCTATCAACAGCAATCACCTCAACAGAAAACGCAGTTGGAGTGTCTGTTTTAACGAACGAAAGCGATAAAGAAAGGATTGGTTATATAACAGCAGTCATTAATGGTTCTCATTGTACTGGCGATAAAAGGCTTAAAGTGGTACAGGCTGCTAATAATCCTACTGATACTGGTATTGATGCATTAAATATTACTAAAACGCAATTAGATTGTTCTGGAGAAAATCAAATAATTGGTCAGTATACCACATCTTCTCCATCATTTAGCGTTTCTAGAATGAGTGCAACATCAAGTATACCTGGTTTGTCAATCAGTTTTACTGAACCTACTAATGGTCAAGGAGATGTTGTAGCATCTTGGGGATACACAGCGCAGCCAGTCTATGGAACTATTGAGGTTACATACGCAGGAAGACGAGCTGGAACTTCTAACGTTTCACAAGTACCATGTGAAAATGCACAGTTATCATATAGCATAACAGCAACATCACTTAATGGGTGTGGAAGCAATTTTCAAGAAAAAATAGGCGAATATTATTATAATGGATGTAATAGCGTAAACAATTCAGCCCTTTCAGTAGTTGGAAGAAATACTCAAGAGTTTCCAACGTGGATTGAAACTGTAAAGTTTGGAACACCAGTGCCAAGTAATGCTAATAGTGGTAAAGGTGATATTATGATTACGTATACTAGGAATAATACTGAGGGTAGTCGTACTTGGTCAAATATTGGTTTTACATATGATGGATATATTAATCTAACAGCAGAAGATGGCTCTTCTACGTCTTTGACACAGCCTAAAGGAACTGGGTGTGATGAGCCATCTTCTGATAAGCCTACTACATGTAGCGAAGTAGATTTCCATCATTGGCATCATCCTTATGCAAATAGCTTTGATTACTATTATCTTGAGCATACTGATGGTTTGGCATTAGCCGCTAGCCAAACAGAATACATACTTGGTACAGCAAGTTCATATGACATACTTGATGAAATGTGGAAAGATGTTAGAGTTGAAATTTACGATATAACTCCATTAATTGAACACCGTTCATCACATGGAACTCATAATGTTAATACAACAGTTCCTGGAGTTCAGAATCCAACATTCGACCAAATTAAAGCAGCACATGAAGCAACTTGTGCATATGCTGGTTCTGGAGAGTATAAAGTGGTAGGATACTCTAATAGCAACCTTAGTGATGCCCTAATTGCAGTATATCAAGATGGAAATCTTGTTGAAGCTGAAACAAAACACGATATTTATGATGGTTTTTGGTTCAAGGCAGAAAGTGGCGTTAATGAACTAGTATGGACATATCATCATGACCAACAATATAGAGGTATCAAGTTCAATGTACAACAAAATATTGGTTCTGACAAGATTGAAAGATACGTAATGGTTAAGATATATCCTAAGATTGGTGATGCATACTGTATGGATACATGCACTGATTGCGAGAGAACTGGATTATGCACTAGAAACTCATGTATCACGGATATAATACAACAAAAGTTTGAAAATTGTGATGCTGATGAGGAGTATGTATCAAAGAATGCTTACTTCCAAACCAATTTGCTTCTTGGTTATGACGACACCGAAGGAATACACTATGATGATGGTGGTGGTGTTTCTAATTATTCACAAGGTGCTGCAATGTACGGATATATGTTCGGAGTTTGCGATAACTATGAAAGCGGTGTAGTAAATGGACAATATATGGACTCAATTATGATAGTAAAACTTACTGAGGAAACAACATATAAGAGTAGTGGTGATATTGACCCAAGTACACAAGAGACGTATGGTAATGAATCAAAAATACTTGGTGTACTTGCAACAGTATCTCTTGGCGTTAATGATTATAGTGGATATAGCGATAGTGATGTAGAACATTATGTAACCGTTAATGATGATTTTGTGATTGGTATTAATATTGCCCCTACTAGCAGTTCTGATAATACTGGTTGGATAAGGGTCAGAACGGATAAATGGAATGTAACGCCATCAACGACTCAAGAAAATCAGAGGTATAGGTATAGGGGAATAGTTGTATATAACAGAGATAAATATACTCTACCAACACCAAGTGTAGGACAAAAATGGAGCGATTATGTTTCATCACTGAATGAAGCATACTGTAGAGCATCTAGGATAATGCAAAGTAATGTATATGAGCATTATAATGGTCATTAAAAAAATGTTAAAAAATCTTAAAAAACTGGGATTACATTTGGTAGTTCCAGTTTTTTTGTCTAAATTTGCAGCAGAATTAAAAAAATTATAAGTTATGAAATACGTTGATTTTACTACAGCAAAGAAGGGTGACATTATGTTCATAACCTATGGAGATTCCATTGGCGAGATTTATATGTTTGACCGTGTGGAGGATAACCTCATCTACTGGCTCTGCTCATTCGACATAGACAGAAACCAGTTCAATGTATCTGATGGGACAACCCATCTTGGACACGCAACTGAGTCCAGAAAGGAGTTCATGTTTAAGGAGGCGACAAATGCCCAGCAGTGTCTTCTTCTGTCAATGATGGAGAAGTTCGGGTATTACTTCGACGAGGACGATAACGAACTCAAGGACGATGACGTTCCAGAGGTTGGAAAGCCCAAAATCACTTGGGATGATACCGATAACCACGTTATGGAGGTAAAGGGTCTCAATTGCCTTCAGCATCACATTATCGAGGAACTGTTTAGAAGCTGGAACAATGGGTAAGACCACATATTTTACAGACCAAGATTTCCAGGAGTATGAAACAGTGTCAATATTGTGATTGGTGGGATGTAACAGTACCGTCCACAACGGTAAGAAACGGACTATTAAAGAATGGTCGAAAATGTAGCATAACTGGTAAGGTAAAACTAGCTAGTGAAGGTAAACATTGTAACAATTTTTGTTTTGCATATGAAACAGTTAAACGAGAGGCAGGAGAAACTAGCCAGACAAGCGGTAAATAACCTCAAGAAACTACAGGAGGAAGGTGTTGTGTCACTTGTCATTGATGGTGGTGGTGGCAACAGTGGATTACATTTCTGGATTCCAGAGGGTACTGAGGATGATGATGCAGAAGAAATTATCCACACTGAGGAGTTCATGGATAATGAGTATTATCCCTCAAAATCAATTGGCTTAAGAATAGACGTAATAGTTCCGTAAAGTATGATTACAAAGTATCAGTACAAATTATTGAAACTGCTTGAGAAGGGTACTTACTTTGAGGGTATCTGTGCCAAGTGGATTTCATGGAAACTCTGGGGAGGAAACCCAGAGACCGAGCATATGTCCTACACCAGGAAGGGCTGGCTGCAAGTCGGGTCTCAGATTGGTAAACTGAGAAAACTGGGTCTTGTCACCTATGACAAGAACTTCACTGGATATTATCTAACAATGAATGGTAAAAAGGAGTTAGAAGAATATGAAAAGACCAAGTAAGATTTTAGGAATATACAAGATTACGTACCCTGGGTATAACAATACGTCCCAGGTGAAGAATCTTATCTCGCACGAGGACTATGTTAACTCGTACAAGATGTGGAATGCACGTAAGCAGGAGTTGGAGCTTGCCTTAGCTGATTTGAACAAGAAAAAGCATCCAGACCAGGCTGAGGAGCTGAAAAGAGAGATTGGGTCTATAAAGGCAAAGCTCTACGACATGTTCGGAGACGAGTTCTTTACAGACCAGTCGCCAATATGGATGTCACAGAAGACAGGTGGTGTGATGTTCCTGTCTGAGTGGCAGGGTGGCGTAATTGAAGTTAAACTTGAAAAATTAGATTAGATATGATTAATGCAGCAACGGCACGTAGTTATGCCTATAAAAATGTAGGTGTGGATTGTAATGCAGACGCAATGAAGAGACTGTATGACGGGATTGACAACAAGATAGAGGATGTATCGAAACGCGGCAAAATGTCAATAGGGTTCTATCTTGATGGTATGGTTAAGAAGTATATGGGACTCACTCTCTCAATGGGGCAATTGAATATGCTTGCAGACAGAATTAAGACAAAATACAAGTCAAATGGCTTTGACGTAACAACTGTTACCTACAGTTATGACATAGGCATTGAAATTGGTTGGTTATCATTGTAAGTAGACTTCATCGATTTGCTGGGCATTGGCTAAGTGCCTGGCAATTTCTTTATATCCACCCTTCTTAAATAATGAAGACGGGTCTTCACCTTCTTCAATTGGTATGTATCTAATCTTGTCGTACAGTCTACCGTGATTAAGGAACTTATATATTTCTTTAACCGTTTGATAGGCATCCGCATCAAGCATCAAATTCACTTTTGCGTTGCAACGGGTTATTAAGTCCCAGTAGAGCTTATAATCTTTGTCCAGAGCCTTTCCAAGCAGTGGGATGGAGTTAGGTACTACGATGTGGTCAAATGCACCCTCTACGAGCGTTATATCAGCGTCCCACTGCACCTTTTCCTCGTTGAATATAATCTCCTTTTTCTCTGTTTTTGGATTGGCGTATTTCGTCCTGGTGAACCTATCGTCCTTTGGCAGGAAATCTCTACCTACCCAGTAGTTAAGCTCACCTACGGCGTTAAATGATGGTATAATGACCCTGTAAGAATATTTCCTATTCTCTGGTGTTTCTTCACGAAGGGTATACCCCATTTTATATTTTTCAATAATATCCCAGGTCAATCCTCTATCCAGTAGGTATTTAAGGGCTGACCAATGATTCGTCTTTTTTCTATCAAAATATTGGAAACTGTCTGGGAATTTTAAGTCCTCTCTTGTAACAAGTGATGTGTCAATATTAAAGTCCTTTTCAGAGAAATGCAGCTTGTATAGTTCACTTTCATGTATGGAACGAATAATTTCCTTGTACTGTTCCAGTAGTTCCTCATTGCCATACAGCCTTATAAGCTTCACGATAGAACCTTTCATCGGTTCACCCATAGAAGAGCACTTCCAGCACTGGAATACCTGCTTCTGAAGATTTACGGCAAGGTTATACTTCCTGGCTTCTCCATTACCCTCTCTGTCAATACAGCATGGGCATGGAAACTCCAGTTCAAGGTTATGCTCACTGAAGCCATTCTTAGCTTCACCAAGGAACGAAACCAGTATTGCGTACAGCTTCTCTAACTCATGTATCATCTTCTAGCTATCTCAAGCAATGTCACGTTAGCGTTAATGGATGTATATTTCTCAGCTGATTTCTTTATGGCCTCATCGATTGGGATACCACAATCAATCAATGCTGATGTATAGATGCCTGTTGACCCGAATGCAAACTGGTCGCACTCAGTGTCATATACAGCGTATGGGGTCAATGCATCGTCATAGTAGAAAACAGCATGAAACCTCCTGTTAACCACTAGGAAGCCACCGAGTTCCTTCAATGTATCCTCGCTATATCCGTAGTTATCAACCATGTAGTCCTTGAATCTCTTGAAAAGTGGTATGGCATCTGTGGAGTTGCTTAACATACCGAATGTAGGCTCATTAGCCTTTACGAACTTCTCATAGATACCTATTGAACCAGCAAGTCCAGTAGCCCCAATTATGAGGTTATCGGATATCTGAATTATCTTCTTGAAATGCTCATTTGCAATTCTGTCATCAATAACAGCTCTGCCATCAGCAGCAACCTGTATTTTGTCTCCGTTAACTTTAAATGCTATTACACTCATGATTTGTCTTTTTATTTGCAAAGATATATGTTTTTTGCGAGAAAAACAAGTTTTGGGAGATATTTATTTGTAATTAAACATTTTTTAACTATGGCAAAGAAGATTAAGGACAGTGATATACTGAAGGCTATGGCTATGCACCTTGACGAGGATTCAGTCGTATTTGGTGCTAACGGTCACTACGCTGTTGGTGCATATTACGATATCACCAAGGTAAGCAGTGTGTTCGGTGACAAGGACTACAACAGCGAGAGCAACCTGGAGTCCGCAAGTGCTACTACAGCAGCAGAAAAATACTACACAGATAATAATGAAATGCTAGAGACCTTCCAGAAGGCTATCTGGCTTAAAAATTGGTAATTTACTATGAGAAGAATTGAAAGTTCTGATAAGTTTTTTGACTTGCTAGACCAGATTGGTAGAGGTAAGTTCATAACTATAGGATATGTATCTGGAGCTAATCTTGCAGTTCCTACCGTATCTAGGAAGAATCCTGCAACAAACAGGATGAAAAAATATGATGACTATAGTGTATTTGGCGAGGATATTGGTGCTCTTGTGAAGATTACCAGTTACAACATGCAGTATAATCATAGGGACACCGTAAATAAGAAGTATGGTGAATATAAAAAAGCATTCAACGACCTTAGAGCAGAATACGGAATTGCCCCAATGCAGGACAAAGAGAGTTATAAAACTGGTTCTAACTGGGGAAGTAACGGTCCAGACCTTTACAATGGTGGAAACGATGCTTTGAAGTCTCACTCATACAATGCACAGAATACATATGGTGCTAAAATAAAGAGTGTTACATATGCTGTTGGTACAGATGGTCATATTATTCAAGAGCTTACTCCAGAACAGGTTAAGCCATATCTTAAAGCAAAAGCTCCTGTCAGTGGCGTTAAGGCACTTAGAGACATGGGTGTAGAGGAAGAGAGAATACAAGAGTTTATCAAAAGGGAAGCTGAGCTTCACATGAGGTACAAGAACTTTGAGTCAAACTCTATTCTCTGGATTGCTGCTACTATCAATGGTGAAAAGATTATTTACATCAATGACAGATTGACAAGAGCTGTAAATGACATAAACATAGCACCAGAGGACTTCATCAGTATTGCCAAGCAGAGATACCAAGAAGACCTTGCTACACTACAGGAAATGGCAAGCAGATATTCCAATAAACTCACTCTTACAGAATCTGAGCTTAAGCAGGTCGTGAAGGAAGCTGCAATGAAGATTATAACTGAAATGGCAGCAGGCCCTACAATCAAGATACAGCAGCTCATACAGCAGGCTAATGACGCTTATCATCATGCACTAGAGGTACAGGGTGAGTCAGAAAGGTGGCCACTTATGGACAAAGAAGGTACTCCATATGGACTTACTGGTGATATAAAGCTTAATGGTAGGGGTTATATAATTATCCCATTCAACGGTGCTTATGGTATGTACACGCCAGAAAAAATTAAGGTTCTTACAAGAGCTGGTGGCAGAATTAGAATTTATCCAGGCGATTATATGAATAATGGCTGGAAGGATGCTGCAAAGATGCTTAAACAGATTATAAGGGACGCACAGATTGGAAATGGTCACTTTGAAAACTACGACCCTAACTGGGAAGATGCAGATACTCCAGAACAGTACAAGGCTAACAGGGAGGCTCTTAGAGCTATGAACAAACAGATAGGCAGAAAGTCTAATTCTGGAATGGATTATATATCAAAGAGATATTAATATGAAAATCAGATTAAACGAATCACAGTTACGAAGGTTATTTGAAGCTAATGGTGTATTTCCAGATGGACAGTATGACCTGTTCATGAACCAGGATGAAGTTGACAAGTTCCGCGAGGAAGGCAACAAGAAGCTGGAGGAGATACTTAGGGAGGTAGAGAAGGAAAGTGGTTGGGCGCATGACTCTTCTAATGATATAGAAAAAGAAGACAGTATTACCCATAGATGCTATCCTATGGGCTATTTCTATACACATAAGCCAATATACAGGCATGAGTTTATTAAAGCCCTTACAGACAGGATACCGAAGCAATATATCCAGATTCTGCACCCTATGACAGCTATTAGACCAGAGGACTGGTACGTTGACGTTACAATAAAGAAAGTATAAAAATGACCAAGAATATCCTAATTGTACACTATAATACTCCTTACATGACAGAGTGCTTGGTAAGGAGTATTAATATGTTTGTGAAGAATGCTATTATCTACATCTTCGACAATAGCGACAAGTTACCATTCACGGCAGAGTTCAAAAATGTGATAGTTATCGATAATACGAAGGGACAGATAATTGATTTCGATAAGTGGCTGGAGAAATACCCAGAGACTGCTATTTCTTCTGCCAAGATGAATCATTATGCAAGTGCAAAACACTGTTACACCATCCAAAAATGTATAGAGTTGCTGGATGAGAATTTCCTGCTGCTTGATTCAGATGTATTGCTGAAGAGGGACGTATCCAACCTATTTGACGAAAAGGAGATTGCAATCGCAGCAACCGAAACCTGGAAGTCAAGACCAAGGATTATACCATACATCTGCTTCATTAACGTTGATAAGTGCAAGAAGTATGGGATTAGGTATTTTGACGACCAGCACATACATGGTCTTACGAAGAAGGGTGATAGGTATGACACTGGTGCTTTCTTCCATGAGGAGATAGCAAGCAAGAAACTCAAATTCAAGAGGATAAACCTCTCAGAATATGTTGTGCATTACAAGGCAGCTTCATGGGTCGAGGACGCAAAGAAATATCATGGGTATAAGACAATATCCTGTGATGAATGGCTTGAAAGAAATAAGAAATATTGGTATAAAAAGGGCATGGTTAATGGTGATAAAGTAGTGTATACCTGCATAACAGGTTCTTATGACAGGTTGATAGAGCCTAAGAAGGTTACACTAGGATTTGATTATGTATGTTTTACAGACAACATGGATTTAACAAGTACTACCTGGGATATAAGACCTCTTCCAGAAGAAACAAATGGTTTATCACAGGTAAAGAAACAAAGATATGTAAAGATAAATGCGCATAAGGTTCTTCCAGAATACAAACTATCCATATGGGTTGATGGTAACGTTGACATTACTGGAGATTTAAATAAGTTCGTCAACAGCGTTGAAGTAAGCGGCACATCGGTCTATGTACCTCAGCACCCACAAAGAAATTGTACATATGAAGAGGCAGATGCAGTGATAAAGATGAGAAAGGATAAGGCTGAGAATGTAAAGCCTCAAATGGATAGATATAAGGATGAGGGGTTTCCCTCTAACTACGGACTCTTGCAGAGCAACATAATGCTTAGAATGCACAATGAGGAAGATTGTATAAGGTTAATGGAAACATGGTCTGATGAACTTATGAATAACTCCCATAGAGACCAATTATCATTCAATTATGCAGCATGGAAAAACGAAGATGTATCTATCGTTTATCTTGACAAATACATATACAAGTCAGAATGGTTCAAGTGGAAAAGCGGACACGTTAGAAACCGCCTTATTCCTGCAAGACACAAGCCAAACATTCTAGGTACAGATGCTCAAGAAAGAAGGTTGAAGAACAAGGAAATGTTTAATCAGTTAATTGCCTCCAGGAAGGCTATGAACAGTGCAATGTATGATTCATTTAATCAGTATTAAATAAAAAAGCTAGGATTCGCTCCTAGCTTTTGTGTTCTATATAGGTGGTTCTCTTCTCCACCCTATCCCAGTAATGCACGTTGTAGTCAACTATAATGGCATTTCCAGGCTCATTCTTAGCACCAAGTTCCTCGACTGTGAAGTTAAGCTCACCATGCTTTTGCATGTTCAAGTGACCGAGCACAGCCACATATGCATCGCAGGCATCGAAGTTCTCTTTCTTCAGCTCTCCCTTCTTGTCATACAACCATTCAATGTCTGGGAATAATTCAGATACCTTACCCTGGATAACGGTCTTCTTATCAATCGTCCAAGGATACCCACCGAACAACACCAACTTACACTCCTTAATCTCTTTCATAATCTTGGTATACGGATACTGCTTCTCATCTTTACCGTATTTCCTTATCGACATAAGTTCTGGGAAGGAATACTCCCTGGCGTTGTACGATGATATATAGACTGGAACAATGCCAAGTATATTATACACGCAGTCTGATACCATGCCGTTGAATCTCAACAGCGTGGATACAGTATTAACGTTGTTAGACCTAAGTAGAGGTTCTTCTATTATAACCTCGTCAATACCGAAGTCCCTATACTTGATAAGGAACTCCTCGAATATCTTTTTCTTTAGGAACAGTTGCTCTATTCCCTTTATCTTAGTTGAAACCTTGGGGTTGATGTGAGTAAGCTCTGCAATCTTACCATAGTCAGAGCCATCATCTATTAGTATACAAACACCGATGGTCTGGGTACTGACATCAAGACCCATAGCTATCTTATTACCATTCTTATCCATAATATCTATTAAATATTTTATATAAAATCTAATAATATTATAGATAATTTAAACATTTTTTAACAAAAATTTTGTTTTCTCAAAAAAAATATATATCTTTGCATATATAAAAAGAATATATTATGGATGATTATGGCTATATTACAGTTGCGAATTATGACCCCATGACGCTTACATGTACAACCAACAGGGTTGATGTAGGTAGTTATGTTGTTGACTCACAGAAGAAAATAGAAAGTCTTGAGAATGAGATATGCGACCTTAAGTACGAGCTTAATAAACTTAAATACGATATTTACCAGCTTACATCAGATTCTAACGAGAGGATTAAGAAAATCATTGATGAAATGACTGTTGAGTACGTTAAGAAAGAACTGAAAGTATAATGGACAGACTATATCTAAAGCCTATGCTCTGCAAGGCAATACAAGAATATTGTGAATTAAATGGTATTGAGGACATCAACAACTTTGCAAACAGGTGTGCGACACAGGGTTTCAACATCGTGAAGTATGGGTTGTCTCCAGCCGATAATATAAAAAGAGAAAATAATGGTATTAAAGATTTAAAAAATGAAAGTAGAAAGAAAAGAAAAGAACAACCAGGAGTATCTGAAGAGGAGAAACAGCGTGAAAAGAAAGAAGACGTTAGCACAGTTCTTCAAGGAAAAGAAGAGAGCAGCGAGGAAAACAAACCCAAACTTGACACTGGGGTAATAAAACCAGTAACAGTTAGGAAGATTCGTGTGATTAAAAAGAACTAAGAAATGATTGACGTTAAAGAAAAATCAAAGATTCACTTACACTGGAAGGTATCACCTTATGACTACACCAAGGAGAAGGAAAATGCTGTAGCACTCAAGGTAAGCAAGAAATACGGCATACCGAAGGATAAGGTAAAGGTTATCCCAGAGTTCATCATGTTGAACGAGAAGGGAGAGGATATACCAATAAATTCTGACATTATACAGAACATACAGGACCCTTCGTTCCAGGTGAAGTTATTCCAGGATTACCTTCAATTGAACAATATAACTGACTGTGATTTCGAACTCATAAAGAAAATAGATTCTGAGATAAATGCGAGAATTGATTACCAGATTTACGACAAGTATAAGAGGTATAGTATTAAATGGATACGCTGGGACAATTTCCTTAGCTATGGAGCAGGTAACTTTTTTGATTTTACCAATATTGGACAACTTGTCCTTCTAAGCAGTGAACCAGCCAACCAGGGAGGTAAGACTACCTTCTGTATAGACCTTATCAGATTCCTGTTGTTCGGTACTACTACCAAATACAAGACACAGGATAAATTCTTCAACAAGCACCTCCCAGCAGCTACAAACGTAGTGGTTGAGGGTTGCATTACCATTGATGGAGTTGACTATATAATCAAGAGAACACTTACCAGACCATCACTTGAGAGAAGAACCGCCAAGAGTAAGACAACTCAGAAGGTGGAATATTACAAGATTGTTGGTGAGAATAAGGAAGAGCTTGAAGAGTTCATAGACAACCAGCAGGAGGAAAACAGTGTACAGACAAATAAAGCCATCAAGGAGGCTATAGGACGTGAGAGTGACTTTGACCTCATTATGTCGGTCACTGACAAGACTCTTGATGACCTTGTTGAAAAGAAAGAGACTGAGAGAGGTAGATTGCTTGCCAGGTGGATTGGGCTGTTGCCAATTGAGCAGAAGGATATTATAGCAAGGGATAAATTCAATTCAGAGATTAAACCATACCTTTTGTCAAATCAGTATAATTCTGAAACATTATTACAGGAGATACAGGCATATGAGATTAATATCAAGACGCTTACAGACGAGAATAAACGATACAAGGCTGAGAATAAGAAGATTGAAGCAGAGGTCACGAAGCTTGAGGGCACTAAGAACACTCTGTTATCTTCTAAGAGGGGTGTTGATAGCACCTTGATGCAGATTGATATCACAACGCTACAGGGTAAAATAGACAGACTTATATTGGAAGGTAAGACCAAGGCATCTGAACTTGAAGAGGTTGAGAAGAAATTGAAGGAACTTGGTGACGTTGATTTCTCAGTGGAACAGTACGATGAACTCCAGGAGAGTCTTGGTAAGGCAAACAACGAAATGGTTGTCATCGAGGAGAGGTACAGGACTGCAAGTCAGAACCTTAAGCATCTTGAATCCAGCAGGCTATGTCCTGTGTGTGGAAGGGAAATGCAGAACTTTGATAAAGCCAAGCTTGCATTGCTTGCACATGAGGTTGAGGATATTGCGAAGCAGGGTAAGGAGAAGAGGAAAGCTGTTGAATCTATCAAGAAAGAAATTGATAAGATGAAAGATAATAGGGAGAAGTATAATACCAAGTCCCAGCTTGTCATGAAGAAAGCAGCACTTGAACTTAACGTCGAGAAACTTAGAGGTGAATATAAGGAGAATATATCCATCAAGAAAGAATACGAGAGGAACAAGGAAGCTATCGATACCAACAATAAGATAGACATAGAGATAAGAAACTCAGATGTCCTCATTGCTGGAAAGAGAGCTACAAGGGATACCAACCTTGCGTGTATATCAAGGAATGACAACGAGGTTAAGACAGAGAAGAAACAGATTCAAGATAGAAAGGATGTCCTTGAGAAGATGAAAGAAGAGGACAAACTTATAAAGAACTGGAAGATTTATCTTGAACTTGTTGGAAAGAATGGTATATCTAAGATGGTTCTTAGGAAGACGTTACCAATCATCAACGCAAGACTGTCACAATTATTGAATGATGTATGTGATTTTGATGTTGAGGTTGGAATAGATGCGAAGAACGATGTTATGTTCTATCTCATAAAGGATGGTGTATATTCAGATTTATGTGGAGCAAGCGGATTCGAGCTTACAGCATCGGCACTGGCACTTAGGTCAGTACTTGCTGAAATGTCTACGATACCTCAGTGTGAGAGTATTGTATGGGATGAAATATTTGGCAGAGTTTCTAAGGAAAATTATGACAATATAAGGACACTTACTGAAAAAATAGCTAATAACTATAATCATATATTCCTTATAAGTCATCTTGATGAAATTAAAGACTGGTGTCAAGACCACATAGTAGTGAGAAAGGAAAATAATGTTTCAAGCCTTAGTTTGAAACAGGGTGTTTAACTTTTAAATATGAATCAATATGCAAATGATTTTACGGATACTGTCAAAATATATTTTGATGATTTGAAGAGTACCAAGCCTATGTCAAGGGCTAAGGAGAAGCGTCTCCTAAGATTATCCAAACATGGAAATATAAAAGCCAGAAATGAAATATTAGAAAGCAATCTTAGGTTTGTTTTCGACATGGCTAAGAAATATACTGGAAAAGGCGTACCAATATCAGACCTTATATCCGAAGGGAATATGGCTCTGATATACGCCATCACCAAGTTTGATGAAGAAAAGGATGTAAAGTTTATTTCATATGCTGTATGGTGGATAAGGCATGCCATGCTGGATGCTATCAAGAAGAAGAAACTGATGTTCTCAGTGGAGGTAGAACAGGAAGATATATATGGTAATTCATATGAAAACACAGCATCCGATTCTGAGGATGAATCGGTCTCACTGATGGAGACTTCGTTCTCCAACTCATCGGATGAGAGGAGGCGTGAGGTTTGTAGAAATCAGAACGACGCACTTAACAGCATAATGCCGACACTCACCACCAGGGAGGAGTCAGTAATAAACTACTACTTTGGACTTAACGGAAACGAGAAGCTTAACTTCGTAGAGATAGGAAATAAGATGGGTATTAGCAGTGAACGTGCTAGACAAATAAAAATAAATGCAATAAGAAAGTTACGCTCAAATGCAATGTTGCTCAATAATACCGAAGAATTATTTACTTAATAATATTTATATTAAATAAAACAGTTATGGCAAAGAAAGAAACCGCAAAGAAGGCAGCACCTAAGAAAAAGAAGGTTACTGCAAAAGAGGAAGAACCAGTTGTAATTACACAAAGCAAACCAGAACAAGTACCTACAGTGGAAGACGCTGAGAAGGCACTTGATATAATGAACGGAGACCCAGCAGTAGTAGCTCCAATTGAAGAGGAAGCACCTATTGAGGAAGAAATACCACAGGATGAACAAGCACCAGAGGAGGAAGAGGTAGTACCTATTGAAGAAGCTGCTCCAGTTGAGGAGATAAAGACAGAAGAGCCAGCTGAGGAAGAGCCAGTACCAAATGCAAGGAAAATAATTCATCACACTGAAAATAAACCAAAGAAAAACATAATTAGCCGTGTGTTTGGCTATCTTTGGAACGGACAAGAAATGGACATTTAATATGAGCGAAATGAGCGTAACAAAGAAGATGCTTGCCAAGCTTAGAGAAAATAAGGACAGGCAGGCTAGAGAAGCAGCAGAGCAATTCGTAATGGAGGATACTGAGAAGGATAATTTTCTTAACAGGTCAAAAACTCTCATGGAGGAAGCTGTAAAAGAAAGTAAAAAAAAAATCTTAACTGAGGAGGAGGCTGAAAATGAGTCTGACGACGGTCACAAGAACTACTTCGAGATAAGGAAGGATACTCCACAGTTCGGTGATGTTAGGGTTGCCCAGGAGGAAACCCTTAAGAAGACCATCGGTGAAAACATAAAGCTTGAGAACGATGCTCTCAAGTATTACCCAGACTCTGACGACATGACCCTAGAGGGTAAGATTAACACTTTAAACATGTCGTTCCAGTTTAGATATAACGACCCTTCTGGAGCAAACGGTCTTTATGTGTGGACAGAAGCAATGCAACTTACTGAAGAAAATACAAGAACTATAGGAAAATTAAGGAATGCATATTTAAATTGGAGGGATAGTATTACACAAGACGGTGATTTATTAGAAAAGCTTCATAAAGCAGCTAAAAGAGAATAATATGTCTAAACCCATAAAACAGGAAGAATTTATTAGATTATCTAAACAAATTCATGGAAATAAGTATGATTATTCAAAGGTTAATTATGTCAATAGTAAAACCAATGTATGTATCATATGTCCAGAACATGGTGAGTTTTGGCAGAGACCGTCACATCATTTAGATGGTCATGGGTGTAAGAAATGTAGTAGTTCTAAACCTAGAAAAAAACGAGGAGTAGGATATAATTCTCTTGGTAAAGAAGAATTCGTAAAAAGAGCAGTAGAAAAGTTTGGGGACAGGTATGATTACTCCAAAGTAATATATGTTAACTGTGATACAAAAGTTGATATCATATGCCCAATTCACGGAATTTTTCATCAAACGCCATATAATCATTTAAAATCAAATGGTTGTCCAAAATGTTTTAGTGAAAGTAATCATATTATACAAAGGAAGAGTAAAGAACAGTTTATTTCTGATAGTATAAAGCTTTTTGGAAATATGTATGATTATACTGAGTGTAAATATTTAGGTAATAAAATTCCAATTAAAGTTACTTGCAAAAAGTGTGGAAAGAGCTTTTATGTGACACCTCATAATCATTTAATACATAAAGAAGGATGCCCATATTGCAAACTATCCAAGATGGAGATACATATTAGTAAACTACTTGAGGAAAATAAGATAGTTTTTGAACAACAGAAAGTTTTCGATTGGCTTGTGAATGGTAAAAGTGTTAAAAGTTTAGATTTTTATTTACCAGAATACAATATTGCTATAGAATGTCAAGGTTTACAACATTTTAAACCAATAAAATATTTTGGTGGAGAAGATTACCTAAAACGTCAGCAAAATAACGATAGTGTTAAAAAAGAACTTTGTAAAGAGCATGGTATAGATATCATATATTATTCAGACAAAGAATATGATTTTCCATATGAAGTGTATACCGATTGTAATCGTATAATGGAAAAATTGAATAGGGCTGCAAACAGAGATAATTAAGGATGCTAGAGATAGCGTCCTTTTTTTGTATTTAGTGATATTTATATAGAAAATAATGTACATATGAGGACAATTTCAGAAAATAGGATAGACCAGATAATTACAGAGGAGTTAAGCAAGAATGAAGTTAATTCAATCGTTGCTAATAAAATATCGTCTTCATATGACACTAAGGAGTTTGAGAGGAAGGTAAAGGAAATTGTGGCTGATGCCATAGAAGACCTTTACAAGACCCTGTTCAACAGAAGCAGTTCTTGGAAGGGAGGGGTTGTTAGGTGAAGGTAATATACATAAAGGAAGACAGGATACCAGAGATTAAGTCACTCCTTGATGAATCAGAGGAGAAACTACCATTCTTCGACTTCTTTAGGGAAATAAAGAAATTCATAGTTGACCTCCTGGAAGACCCTATAAATGCAAAACCTAGCCAGAAACTAGCCATAAGGGGATTCACCAGTGGTAAGCTGAGGAAATTGCTTCGTGATGAAAGTGTCATCACCATGAAGGAGAGAATTGATGAGCCTCACAGTGAAGAAACTGGAGAAATGGAGTCAAGATATTATCTCTCCTATAGAGTTCCGAAGAAAGACTTTAAAAAGAAGATAAAGAGACTATATCAGAAATTATTCGAAAATAATTAATAAAAAATTACATAACAATGAAAAAGAAAGTTAGAACACTTGAGTTTTACGGATTTGATTATAACAGCACAATGTTGGGTGACGTTGACCATTTCCCAGTATCAAAGGTTAAGGAAGTCAAGAACATGAAATACATCGTTCCTGTGGAGGAAGAAGAATCTGAAGAGGAGTCTGACGACGATGAGGATGTAACTGGTGGAACTGAAGATAATGCTTAAACACGAAATAAAACTATGAATAACAAGTCTATTCAATTGACAGAACAAGACCTTCATATGCTTGTTGAGGATGCTGTTAAGACGTATCTTACCGAGAATGAACTTGGAGAAGGTGTTTGGGGCGGTCTTAAGAATGTTTGGCAGGGTGCTAAGAACTGGAACTTTAATGTTGGACAGACATATAAGGCTGGTAACTGGGCATCTTCGTTTAACAGTTATGCACAGGAGGCACAAAATGCTCTTGTACAGATGAAAACAATTGCTCAGCAGACAAAGAACCAAACCATTGCTAAACAGCTTGGTAGTATAAGTACAATGCTTGGTAGAGCCGCAGCTGGTTATACAAAGATGGCTAACCAGGTTGCTAAGGGTACTCCAATGAATACATCAGTTCAAGACCCTTGGGCAGCTAAGGCAGCTAAGAAGCAGGCTGGAACACAGCCAGCAGCTACAGCAACTCCTACAGCAGCAGGTACACCAGCAGCAGGAACAGCAGTTCCAGGTGCAGCAACTACAACCGCTACAACTCCTACAGCAGCAGGTACACCAGCAGCAGGAAGCAGGAGAAAAGCAGCAGGTGCATAACACAAAAAGTATAACATAATATGAAACAGATAATTAGACTTACAGAGAGTGACCTTCATAGAATCGTTAAGGAATCTGTTAAAAATATTCTTAAAGAATTTGATGGCGGTGCTAATACCACTTTTGGAGTAAATGCTGATGGTTCAGCTGACTCTTCTTTTGGTATTGCATATCCAGCTAAGGGGTTGGTAGATGACGATGACCCAACTTATGGTAGAGAAGATATTGCAATGAATAAATCTGAAAAACCAGTAGGGCATAAAGGATGAAGCAAATAATTAGACTTACAGAAAGCGAACTTCATAGACTTGTGAAGGAATCCGTACAGAAGATACTTGCAGAGACAGATGCTAGTTCTTCTGGTGATGTGAATCGCCCTGTATTTCCTATGATGAGAAGACCTTCTCCAGTTGGCGACCCAACAGATGAGGTTGTTAAAAGCCTTGACCCAAGACCAGGTATTAGTAGAGATGGTGGAAATAATCATTCAATCTCCGTTAATCCTATTGGTGAGTCTGTAATAAAGAAATGAGTAAAAAAATAATACTTACTGAAAGTGCGTTACACAGGATTATAAGGGAATCTGTTGAAAATGTTCTTAATTATCCTGTATACGGCACTGCAAAGAGAAAAGAAATAGCTGCTAGAGATAGGGATAGGATAGAGCAACTTGCTCACAATAAGGAATATGATAATCACCCTAATAGGCAGATATTTTCGACTGGAAGACTGTTTGGTTCATTGTCATCGTACCTTGAAGAAGCAGCTTTCCAGTTGCTTGGTTTTGACAGGTTTGACATACAGGGTGTGTGGGATAATCCTTGGGATAACATTCATCACATCTTGAAATATGGGATTGAAAAGAAAGGTCTTAATCCAGGATATCTAAACAGGTTATCCGACAGGGAGCTTACAAGCAGGGTAATGAATGGAGAGGAACGCCTATTCAGTAGTGAAGAGCTTAGGGAGATATCATCCGTACTTCCTACAAATTTAAAACAGGAGCTGTATCGCAATTTGGTGAATATAAGTAGAATCAGTACTGTGAATGATACAGTTAATCACATCTTGGTTATGAATGATGGTGAGAATGCGGCACAGTTTATGAATATTATTAAGATGCGTATAGCGCAGCTAAAAGCCAGTGGTAATAGGATGACCAAGGAATTTAGACATGATGTTGTCAAATATGCCTTACAAAAAGTTGACCTTTTACCATCAAAATGAGAAAGTAACAGATATTTATGATAGACTACGAGGCAAATAAGGAGACCATCGAGAAGATACAGGAGATTGATGAGCAGCTTCAGACGGAGCGCAAGAAGCAAAAACCAGACGGTGGTAAAATGACACGGCTCATGTTTGAGCAGATGTTAAGGGGATTGTATATAAATCAATTTAATAATCAATAAATTATAAAATTATGGTAACTAGAATTAATGTGGGTGAATTGAGAAAAGTCATCAAGGAAAGCACCAACGAGTTTAAACCAGTTGTTTTTGGTGATAAGGAGACGAAAAAAATCAATGATGAAGCCTATTCTGACATCAAGAAGGAAACCGAAAAGTATGATGGTGGTGTCGGAAAGAAGAACCAGAAGCCAGGTGGGGGTATCTCAGCAACTGATAACAAGGGGATGCATGACCTTACTTATGACAGTATCAACAAGCCATTTATGGAGAGAACGAAGTCCCAGATGAAGGGCTACGTATCAAAGGATGCAGAGGACAAGCACAAGAACGATGAGTTTGGTAACGCTACATTCGACGACAACGGTAAGATTTATGATGCAGCTAAAGACCATGCCGAGGCAGCAAAGCAGGGCAAGGATACGGCAGCTGAGATTGGACTTACTGGTAGAGAACTAAAGAAAAAGGACATAGAAGACAACGACAGCACTATGTACGAGAACAAGAAAATTAAGAGACTTACATTCAAGACCCAGTTCATATCTGAAGGACATATGATGTCAAAGATTCCAGATGAGCTGAAAGTTGAGGGCAAGAAGTTCATTATGAGAGACACGGCAGACAATGAATATCTTGTTGAGTGGAACGAAAGAGAACCTAAAGTAACCAAGAAGGTCAACATGACCCTCGTAAACGAACAGAAGGATAGAATCAAGCAGCTTTGGGGCTACAAGAGCGCAGAGGCAAACAGGACGACACCTTCATTCAGAGTCCAGGAGGGCAAAGAGTTCAACGATATGGTCAATAAGGCTAGGAAGTTAATGAACTAATAACGATTTAATTTTATGTGAAGAAAGATGAAAAACAAGGACATAAACATTAATATCAGCCCAAATGAAGGCAAGAAAGAACCTGTTTACATACAAGCAACAAAATGGGTTGTAAATACAATAGCAAATGCTAAATGGACTAAAATACTTAAGGTTTACTTTGTTACGTTTTTCTTCCTAGCCACAGCTTTAACGGGATTTTATCTTTATAACGTAGTTAAGAGCGAGAAATTTGTTGATAAGTCAACAGAGAAGATACTGGAAGATGACCATAAGAAAAGACAAGCCATAGAGAAAGAGAAGGAGAAAATCAGAACAGATGTAACTCCAATTATCCAGGAAAATATTGATAGGATACTGTATGGCCTTAATGCTGATAGGGTTTTCATTTTCGAATGTCACAATGGTGTAACAAATCCTAGTGGGTTACCATTCGAGTTTGCTAATATGAACTATGAGGTCGCAAATAGAGAGAGAGGTGTGGACAGAGTATATTACAAGTATAAGGATGTTCCACTGACAATGTACACTTTTCCGACTTATATGCGTAATAATAAGTTTTTTATTGGTACAATAGATGAACTATCTAAAATTGATTATGAGTTTGCAAAACATATGAAGGAAGATGGTGGTAAATATACATCTTTTATCTACTTGAGTCACGGTGAAGGTCCTCTTGGATTCTTGGGAGTTTCTTTCCATAGTATGGATAGAGTACCAAGTAAAGACGCAATAGAAAAGAAGGTTGAGGCATATGGTCTTAACATTGCGACCCTTCTAGACCTTAAGAAGCAACAAGAGAGACTATTAGAAGAAGAAAAAAAATTAGAGGAGGCTAAGAGAAATGGAGAATCCGTTTAAACAAAAATGTTTTTGGATTGTTTTAATACTATTCCTAATAACGTGTGGTCTGGTGTGGTATGCTGACAAATCATACAATAACACCAGGCGACTTGTGGAGGAAGTTGAATACTATGATAGCCTTAATAGATACAATAAGATATATTATAGTAAGGCGTTCAGCGACCTAAAGAAAGAGAATGAACAACTGTATGACTCCCTTAAGAAATATAAGGATAAGTTGGATATCGTAATACAGTTTACACATGAGAAGGAGTATAACACTGGACAGGTTACTACTAAACCTAAGGTAAAGGACAGTATCGTATATGACACCATACCAGTTACAATCCCTCAAGTTGCCAAGACATTCGAGTATATAAGTGAGCCTAATGACACGTTCCAGTATAAGCTTAATGTCAACTCATTCACAGAGCCTAACTGGTATTCCATCCAGGCTAAGGTGAAGAACAAGTTTACCATAGTCAACAAGGAGGACAACGGTATGAATCATACAACCATTGGTTCTGAAAATGGTGGCACTATTACAGATGTAACAGCATTCAAGAAGGAAAAAAAGAAAAGTATACTTTCAAAGTTTTCTATAGGACCTTCCGTTACAGCTGGTTATGATGTGTGCCACAAGGAGTGGGGAGTTATGGCTGGTGTTGGAATAACATTTAATTTAGAATAATTTTTAAACAAAGTGCTTGGAAATCTTTATTTTCTAGGCATTTTTTTTATATTTTATAAAGATTTACATATTTAACTTAATAAAATGTTGAAACTATGGAATTTAAAGAAGGAAGTGTAGTAGTCACCAAGGGTGGTGAATATACATTAAAAAGAATGATGGCACTTTATAACCCATTTAACTTACAACCAAGAACATCTTTTGTGGTTGATGATAATGGTGAGGAAAAATTCGTGTCAGAAAAAGATGTCATAAGTGTTAAGAATAACCAATTAGAAAATGAAGAGCCATGATAGCAACACTATTACTACAGATTAAGGTTTTCCTGTTCATAATGTCTCTATTCGTAATACTGGGTGATATATTCCATGTTGTAAGCGTATTCAGACTCAAGTCTGGCAAGATTATATCATCTGATAAGGGACTGATTGTTTTCGGAATAGCTTTAGCTTACATACTAACAATAATGTTTACGGGATTTTAATATGAAATCGTTACAAGAGAGAATGAATGATATGAAGCCCTACTTTAGGGCTATAGAGGTATATAACAATGCCTTGATGGTTAGAGTCATATTCCCTTCAAATTGGAAGGTATATGACAGGCAGGACAGTGTTATAAAGGTTACACCATCAGAGACCAATGCAAATGAGGTTATTTACTATGCTGACTCTGCTGAGGCTACGTATGAGGACATATTCGACCTGGTTGAGGAGACAATCAAGGCTAACCAGGATATTGTGCTTAAGCTGAAGCTGCTTAAGGATAAGGTGGAGGAGCTTAAGGAAATGTTCTCAAGACTTCCATATGAGGAACTTGTAACCCTAGAATTTGTCACACAGGCGAAGAAAGAGGTTAAGCCTAAGAGGAAGTATACCAAGAAGAAGAAAGAGGCTGAGAAGGCAGCAGAAGAGCCTCAAACTGAAACTAACGATGATATGGAAGAACTATTGAAAGATGGCGAAAAGAAAGACAACTGAGGAGTTTGTTGAACAAGCTAAAAATGTACATGGAGATAAATATGATTATTCGAAAGTCATATATGAATCAACTCAAAAACCAGTTGAAATCGTTTGTAAAATTCATGGAAGCTTTTTTCAACGTCCTTTAGACCATTTACATGGTCAGAATTGTCCTCATTGTTCACATAGGAGCACTAAGTATACATTAGAAGAATTTATAAATAAAGCAAAGGAAATTCACGGTAATAGATATGATTATTCTAATGTAAATTATGTGGATAATCAAACTAAAGTATGCATAATTTGTCCTATTCATGGAGAGTTCTGGCAAACTCCACAACATCATTTAAAGGGTTATGGATGTAAAAAATGTTCTTTGAGACATAATTATACGACAGATGAATTTATTTCAATTTGTAAAGAATTGTATGGTGAGAAATATGATTATAGTAAAACAGTATATATAAATCAGAAAACAAAGGTATGTGTTATCTGTTCTAAACATGGAGAATTTTATACTTATCCTATGCATCATATGAGAGGTGTTGGATGTCCACATTGTCAAAACAGTATTTTGGAAGAAAAAGTTGCTAGAGAATTGGAAAAGAATAATTTAGAATACATATGGCATTGTAAGAAGGAAATTTTATCGTGGTTAGGTAAACAAAGCTTAGATTTTTATTTACCAAAATATGATATAGCAATAGAATGTCAAGGTATACAGCATTTTGAGCCAATAGAATTTTTTGGTGGAGAAAAAATGTTTGAGTATAGAAAAAATTTAGATAGAAATAAATTGAAATTATGTACTGAGAATAATGTGAATTTGTTTTATATAAATTATAATGACAAGTTAGAAAATAAAATAAATGAATTAATTAAAATATGTACTGGTTAATATTAGTTATTTATATGATTGTTTGTTATGGTATTGCAAATACTATAATTTATGCAAACGGTCCATTTCATTGTTTTGTTAAAATGCACGAAATAGCTAAAAAGATTCATCCACAGTTGGATGAAATGCTCTCTTGTTTTATATGTTCTGGGTGGTGGTTAGGATTTGGAATGTCAGCACTTAATTTATGGATATTACCAAGTGTGATATTAACACCAATGATTATGATTGGTTTGCCATTAGAATATTGGTATGTAACAATGTTTTTAGATGGAGCGTTTGTTAGTAGTAGTAATTGGCTAATAAATACAGTACAAAATTATTTTGAGGCAAATAGTAATTCTAATGAGTGAGATAGATAGAGAGCTAACGACCCTTGAGAGTGAGAGGAAGATGGCAGAACTAGCCTTGAAGGGACACCAGCAGAGGCTTGCAGAACAACTTAGGGGTGAAATGGGCAATGACATCAATAAAATTGTAAAGAAGAAGATGACCTTCTGGGATAAGGTTGATAAGTTTTTAAGAATGCTATAACTATGGAAGAGTTTAATTTTGGATATGTAGGTATCATAGACCTTGGAAGAACCATATCAGAGAAGCTGTCTGAGTATGGTGTTCCTGGAGGTGAAATAACGGTATACCTTGATGAGGAGAACTTCAAGAAGGTAGATGAGGATTTGTTCTACAGAAACAGGAAAAGTGAAGAGGATGAGTTCATTCCTTCTGAAGGTGAGATAAATGTTAAGTATGGTGAAGTGAAAATTATAATAAAAGTTAAAAAATGAGGTAGTTGTTTGGCTATCTCATTTTTTTTGTTTATCTTTGCAGCAGAATTTTAAAAACAAGAGACATGATTACGTATATTGTTATTGCTGTTATTGCACTGCTGGTGGCAGTCGCAGCGTACTCCATCAAGAATGAGGAGAAGATTGTAGAGAAGGCTCAGAAGAGCAAGAACATGTTTAACTTCTACCACATGCTGGCAGTAATGACATCACCCACTTACAAGGGTTATATCAGCACTGACGAAGAGCAGAAGGCAATGGAGAAGTTCCTGGATGGTGAGAGTGAATATGATGCACATCCTGTTGGTTCATATCTCAAGATGCGAAAGGAGAACAACAACATCTGTGCAATCGCTGGAAACTTCAGTGGAGAATCTATCTCGTTCAATGGGTCGGAGGTTGTTACAGGCTTCCTGGTCATGGTAGTCTTCGCTATAGTACTGACGTTTGGCGTACTGACGCATGCATAAAGAAAAAGAGTGGGGAGAAATCCTCACTCTCTTTTTATGGTCTTGTAGACCCTCTTTTAATTTTATGCCTGCTCCAGTGTGTAAGTTCCTGTATTCTGTCAATCCATTGTGCAACATATTTCCCATTTCCAACGTCTCCCATAAATGCAATATACTTGTATTTCTTGGCTTTTGACTTCTCCTCTATCATATTATACATTCTGATAGCATCCTTCTTATTCTTACAGATGACCATTTCCAGTTTTCCGTTACAGTCAATTAAGACTTTGTTGTTGTAGACCTGTACCGATTTGAACATATACTTGTTCTTGGCATCCTTTGTTATGAAAGAGTCGAATATCCAGTTGAAGTCCTTCCTCTGTAGCTTAGGGTGATAACCATATACCCAGAATGTCTCTTCCAGGTAGTACGGTGCTTTGTCATATATAATCCAGTCATCGTCTGATGACTCGTAGTTGATGAATTTACCGTATCCATCCCTAAGCTTCGACACAGGACTGTCAAAGTGTTCCTTTCCCTTTATTATCACCAGCTCATACTCAGCTTCAACCATGACGTGCTTCTCGTTGTTCCACATCATAGGGAACACAACCTTCTTGTTCTCATTGAGCATCTTGGTAAACTCCTTGTTTACCTTCGACTCTGATGGTGTGAAGAAGAGGTCACGCAGTTGTTTGCCATGATTGACCAGTATTATGTGATATAGGTTCTTTTTAGGTTTGCAAGCCATTAGTACCAGATGTGGACTTCTTTACCTCCTTTTCCGTTGTCAGATACTGAAATCTCAGTACAGTAGCCATTACGTGCCCCGTATGCCATTCCATCGTCCTCAAGGACAAGTATCTTTGTCTCACCGTCAAGGTTCTTATTTCTCTTCATGAACTCACGAAGGTCTTTCATTGTATGGTGGCGAAGAGGCCATCCCTGGAAGTCAATCTGTTCTTCCTGTTTTCTTTCGTAAAGTTCAAGTGTTCTCTTGGCTTCACCGAGTGCTGTTTTCTCGTCTTCTGTTAAATCACTTATCCTGTCCTCCAGTGTATTTAACGTCTTTATCAGTTTTTCAAATTCCATAACTATTTTATTATATCGTTACTAATTTCAATACATTTTCTATTATACTTTCTCTATAAATAATAACATTTTTTTTGTTTTTTTAAAGAATAAATTTGTTTTTTTAAAATTTTTTATATATCTTTGCACTAGAAATGAAAGTAGGTGATATTGTATGGTATAAAGGCAAGGAATACTACCTCTACAGCATGTATAAAGGTAATTTATGCATAATCGTAAGGATTAGGCATGGCAAGTATACCCACACCAAGAATGGTGAGGAACACTTGAATGCCAACATAGTGAACCTGGATATTAATGAATTAACATCTAAATAATAGAGTATATGGCAAAAATTTTTGAAACAGCAGCAGATATTGCTGAAATGGCGCAGGATAAGTTCGAAGATACTGGTCTTGCACAGATGGGAGTTGATTTGAAGGTACTTTCAGTTACAAAGGCGAAGAGTATCTTGAAGGTATCTAGAGCCAGCGCAATCACACATGCGCTTACCAACAAGGACATAATTCTCACAGTGTATGAGGAGGCGTTCGACAGGCTGTCAGACGAGTTCAAGAACAAGCTTATGGAAGGAGTACTCAGCAATGTAAGCTACGACACGGAGAAGGATAAACTCAACGTAGAGGGTGACATTGCCAAGGAAATGTTCAGAATGCGCAGGAAGTACGAGAACTACGTGGACATGGTAGAGACCGCCTACATCGTTATCGAGACCATTGAGGACGAGGAGAGACGTAGGAAAGAGGAAGAGAAACTAAGGAAGGCTGAGGAAAGGGCAGCTAAGAAAAGGAATCAAGGATAATGACAAAGAGTTCAGCAGGCAGAATCTTCAGAAAGAAGAGCGAGAAACTTAGACTCAAGGCTAAGAGAGAGCTGTTAAAGGAGTATCCTAAGCTCATGGAAAGTCCAGAGGAGAGGAAGAAAGCGTTCGCCCTCATAGACAACGCAAATGTTGCTGTGGACAGCAACGGCAATGTCAAAATAATGTATGACAAAAATAAGGATTTAAATAGTTTAAACTAAATGGGTAACATCAATGTTAATTGGATTAATCTTGTCTTTGTAATCGACAAGAGTGGTAGCATGTTCTCATCAAGGGAGGATGTTATCGGAGGCTTCAAGAAGACAATCGAGGAGCAGAAAGCAAATAAGGATGGTAAGGTGACTGTATCACTCTACACCTTCAATGAGAACGTAAAGCAGGTATATCTTGGAAAGGACATCAATGAGATTGAGGAGTTCCACTATTCTCCAGATGGTATGACTGCAATGAATGACGGTATCGGTACTGCAATCGATGAGGTTGGAAAGTGGCTTTACGAGAAAGACAGGGTGAATGCTGAAATGCCTGGTAAAACCCTTGTAGTCGTAATGACTGATGGCATGGAGAATGCCTCAAAGGAGTACACCTTGGCACAGGTACAGGCTAAGATTAAGGAGCAGACTGAAAAGTATTCATGGGAGTTCATCTATATGGGTACTGATATCACAACTACAAAGGCTGCTGATGCCCTTGGATTCAAGTTCAAGACATTCAGCTCAAGGTCTAAGTTCGCTAACAATTACAACATTATCAACTGTGCAACCAACGCATATAGGAGTATGGCAGCAACAGGAGCATCGTTGGCAGACACAACGCTTGCATTCGCAGCAACTCTTGATGAAGAGGCAACAAAGAACACAGCTGAGTATGAGAAAGACCTTGGTATCAAGCTTAGCAGCACCTAATTAATAACAAGGGGGCTTGGGTAAAGCTCCCTTTTAACATCTTAAATCATGAGTGATATAAAACTACTCAATAAGATAGCAGAGTATGATAAACCCTGGTGTTACCAGTACCAGAAAAGGCTTGACACCCTACAGGAGGATATGGACAAGTATGGATGGACTGAGGAATATGTGGCTGGTATAAGCCTTGACGATTTCGAGTTCACATTCATAGAGTCTAAAGAAGAAAAGGAGGAAGCCACAGAGTTCATAAAGAGATACGAGTGGCTTGGCACTGTTGGGTCATTCCCTACTCATTGGTTTTCAGCAAGATATAAGGGGATACTTGGAGGTGTAATCATTATGGGCATGCCAAATGCTTTCTCAAAACTTCTTGGTGAGGATACAAGAGAGATAGAGAGATTGATAGCTAGAGGTGCTTCAGCATCCTGGTGTCCGATGAATCTTGGTAGCAAGTTCCTTATGTGGTGCATCAAGTGGATGGTTGATAATACACAATACAGACTGTTTACCTGCTATTCAGACCCACAAGCTAAGGAGGTTGGTAGTATTTATCAAGGACTCAATTTCTTCTACCTAGGACAGGGCAGTGGTACTAACGTAAGATGTGTGAATCCTTACAATCCAGAGAAGATTGTTACTGACAGGGCGTTTAGGGCTAGGAGCTTCTATAAGAGGTACGCCAAAGACCTAGGTATAGAGTGGCAGAAGAACTGGAACACTGACCAATGTATGCTATGGGAAAATGTACCAGATGATGTGGAGAAGAAACTAAGGGACTACTCTAAGGAAATGTTCAAGAATGCCAAGAAGATAGAGTTTCCATCGAAGCATAAGTATGCATTTGTTCTTGGTAGAGATAAGAAAGAGACAAAACAGCTTAGGAAGAAATTCTTGGAATTAAATAAAGTATACGAATATCCAAAGGAAAGGGGTAAGTAATGGCAATAGTAATTAATTTGTTTGCAGGACCTGGTGTAGGAAAGAGCACCACAGCTGCTCGTGTGTTCGCAGAGCTTAAGCTTCACGGTGTAAATTGCGAAATGGCACTTGAGTTTGCTAAGGACAAGGTTTGGGAGGAATCCTTTAGGACTATGGATGACCAGATTTACATTTTCGGCAAGCAGTTCCACAGGATATGGAGGTTGAAGGATAAGGTAGATGTCATCATCTGTGACTCACCACTGCCAATATCCATTGTATATGACAAGGAGAACTCACAGTCATTCCACCAGCTTATAATGGAGCAGTTCGACAAGTTCGATAACTACAATTTCCTTCTTGAGAGGGGAAGTGAGTACCAGGAGGCTGGAAGGGTTCAGACTGAGGAAGAATCCAGGGAGGTTGACAAGGTTGTCAAGAAGGTCTTAGATGACAATAGGATTGACTATACCACTCTCCCAATAGAGGGTGCTGCGAAGCACATAAGTGGATTGATATTGAATGCATTAGTAGAAATGGGTAAAATTTAAAAGATATGGAGAATTTAACAAAGGACTTTAGGCATTTCGCCATTGATAAGACAAAGGCATCCGCATCTGTTGTGGATGATGTGATTAAGAAACAGAATAACTTGCTGACACCTTATATCCTTGAGGAGAGACAGCTGAACGTCGCTACATTTGACGTGTTCTCAAGACTTATGTATGACAGGATTGTGTATTTCATGGGTACGGTTAACGATGATACTTGTAATACAGCAGTCGCACAATTGCTATATCTTGCATCCGTTGATGAAAGAGATATTAGTCTTTATGTGAACTCAGCGGGTGGGAGTGTAATAGATGGGCTTGGACTCATAGACACAATGAACTATATTAGTTGTGACGTATCAACACTGTGTATTGGTATGGCGGCATCAATGGGTGCAGTACTACTCAGTAATGGTGTAAAAGGAAAGAGATTCGTATTACCTCACAGTAGGGTTATGATACACCAGGTTAGTAGCGGAGCACAGGGTGTGTTGAAAGACCTTGAGATTGAGCTTGAACAGACGAGAAGGTGCAAGAATGACGTGTATAAGATACTTGCAGATAACACTGGAAAATCGTTAGAGGAAATGGAAGCACTCTGTGACAGGAACAACTGGTTCATAGGACAGGAGGCTGTTGACCTTGGTATTGCTGATAAAGTGTTAATAAAAGAAAAAAAAGAGTAAATTACTTGTAAATTAAATAAAAAAATTATATCTTTGCACGGTATGAAGAAGTACGAATATAAGATAAAGAATGCAGAACACATGACATTGAATGACCTCAACAACCTGGGGGATTTGGGATGGATTCTGTGTCACGTTACTGGGTCTGGGAGACTCAAGACGTTTGTATTCTACCGAGAAAAGATAGAGGAGGTAAAGGATGAGCAAAGTTGATATCTACACACCACCATTAAAGATTGATGACATGGAATATAACGAGGATGGTAAAGTTCCATTCAACATATTCCTTGGTGGTACAATTGACAACGGGGGGTCAGCTGACTGGCAACAGGAGCTGATTTCCGCTGTGTCCAACATTGAGCTGGTCAAACCAGTTCATATATATAATCCACGTCGTGAGGATTGGCCTTCCAGTGACAACTATCGTGAGATTGACATTCAAATTAACTGGGAGTTAGACCACTTGGAGAAAGCCGACTTGATTGTAATGAACATCTTGGCTGACTCCAAGTCACCAATATCACTCATGGAGATTGGACTCTTCGCAAGAGCCAATAAGCTTATTGTGTTCTGTCCAAAGACGTTCTACAGATACGGCAATGTTAGGGTTGTCTGCAAGAGATATGGTATACCGCTATTTACAACCAACAACATCGAATACATTGCAAGGAAAGTATGTGAATATGTCGGTGTTGACGAAGAGGCTGAGAAAGAAAAGCGTAAAGCTAGTGAAAGAGAAAGTCTCTTGAAAATGAAGGAAAACTGCAAGTTACCAGATGGTACTACTGTCAAGTGGTATACTGAATTATATGAAAAAAGCAAAGAACGCTTTGAAAAAGAATTTGGAGAACCGTTATGTTCGGAACAAGAATTAAATACAGGAACTTGAGAATTTGGTTAGTTGACCAAATTAAGAGGAAGAGGTGGTTTACCAATTTCTTCATCACTGGTAATGCGTGGGGTGCGTTTTCTATCAACTCACACATTAATCAGCATACTGGTCAACCTAAAGTAATGTACAATAGTGTGAAGTCAGCACAGAAAGCTGCTGAGAATATGACCAAGAAGCGTGGTGTACACTTCTCATTCTACAAGTGTCTCTTCTGTGACGGATACCACGTAGGTAAGAACAGGGATAATAAAATACCAGGATATGATACCCAAGAGAATCAAGATAAATGACAAGGAGTTTGAACTCGTAGTCAAACCCATGACAGGCGACACCTTACAGGGATGGTGGAATTACACATATTATGGGAATGAAAAGTCTGATAACTATGATGTTGGTAATGAGACAGATGGATATATACCAAATGTATCAGATGGACATTCCACTTATTACCTTGTTGCTTGTGCTCCTACCAAATTGCAAGCATATAATGGCATGATAGACAGGATTGACAGGGCACTTGAATTTGACGGAAACGGTGTTGAAAAGGTTGATAACGAATTGATTGACTTAGATTACGAAACAAATGACATTTAAGAAATTTTCAAAGGAAGAGAGAAGTAATTTCGATTATTGGTTTTGGCACTGGCTCGCTTATAACTGGGTTGCATGGAAGCTTGGTGTATGGAAGCCAAAGTACTTACTTCATGATATAGAGAAGCCTTGGCTGAAGCTTATCTGGGGTGATTACAAGAAAGTCCAGAAGTGGCATAAGTATCACAACAAGCACCATATCTTCTCTGGAAGACACTATGGATTGAATAAGGTTGATTGGCTTGCTGCTGTGATAGATTGGGAGGCTTCTCGTTATACTAAATACTCTGCCCCAAGGACAGCTTTTGAAGAAGCAAACTACATTATAAGTGGTAAAGATAGTAAATACACTAAAGATGAAATAGAAGAAGTTAGAAAAAATGTTCTACCTATTTTAGCATATTTAGGGTTAAATTCTTAGTAATGCTGTTTGTGGACTTTTTAAGTCTTGTGGCATACTTCCTGTTCTACAATTTGTATATCGAATGGAAAAAAAGATAATTTTTTAGGGTTTCTATTTGATATTTTTAATAAATTGTTATATTTATAATACAGATATGAGGAATATTAGTGATAGCATAATGATATCAGCAGGTCAGCTACGATTGCAACGACTCGCTAGGTAAGGATGGAACAGAGTTTCCACCCATGATATCACGATGCAATCATGTCTGTAGGAAAATAATAACGTTATTAAAATATTAAACTAACTATGGCATGCGGATGTAAAAAGAATCAAGCAGCTCAAGCAGCTCCAAAGCCAACAAATGAGGCTATCAACAAGCCAAGGCCAACATCAAATGGAGTGAGAGGGCTAAGAACGGAAAAAAGAATTATCCGTTAAAAAATTACAAAAAATTTGGTTTTTTAAAAAAAAATCCATATCTTTGCACCGTGATTCAGTTAAGTGACTGTTTCACGGTGTTTTTTTGTTATCATAATGTAAGTAGCCGAGGCGATGGTGTGTGGTAGGACGGAGACTAGCGGTCTCGTGTAGGTCACGAAATCTAATATGGCTTTATGCTGGAATTGGTAGACAGGCTTGACTCAAAATCAAGTGTCAGCGATGGCGTGAGGGTTCGAGTCCCTCTAGAGCTACAACATATCTCTGTGGCGCAATGGTAGACGCAGTACGTTCAGACCGTATGTTCGAGAGGACATGTGGGTTCGACCCCCACCAGGGATACATTCACCTGTAAGACCGAGAAGGTAAGTCCAATGTTGCACTTCTTTTGAGTACAGTCTGTATGTGTGATGTGAGCAGGGTCGGAGTGTCAACGGGTACGGGCGTTGGCTCACACAGCAGGTGATACATCATGCCCTTGTGATGGAATTGGTAGACATGCCAGACTAAGAATCTGGTGCGAAATAACAGTAGTGTGTGGGTTCGAGTCCCACCGAGGGTACATATTTACATACCTCTATGCTGGAATCGGGTAGACAGGGGGGTTCGAGAGGCCCCTGTTATGAAACGTGTGAGTTCGAGTCTCACTGGAGGTACATTATGGAGCTGACTTTTAAACAGATGATACAACATCCCATTATAACCAATGGTAGTGGAGACATTGATGAACTTACTGCCATAATTGGGGAGAGTGGTGTCGGAAGGTTGAGTGGGCTATCATGTATCAGCATTGATGGCGAGACCTGGGAGCTTACCAGTCAAGGTAATGAATGGGTTAAGACGTTTGATGATAAAGAAGCTAAGAGCAAAGAAAGAAGAGATAAAATAAAGAAAATATTAGGAATGTATGATGGTATTTAAGCAACAACAGGGTGTTACTTGAACGTAATACCCACAATATATACCCCTGTGGTGGAAAGGGAAGACGCGCACGGTTGAGAATCTGTGTTCCGAAGTGATAAACGGTAGGAGTGAGGTTTCGAGAGCCTCCAGGGGTACTTTTGTCGATTGGTATTTGACTTCATTGTCAAATGACTTATTGCTTAGTGCCTTGAACGTAAGGCACACCAGGGTATTACGGTCTGTAACAGGAATCCGAATACCCTATTTTCGTATCTGGGGGTGTGGTGTAGCGGTCTGCACAAGTGACTTTGACTCAACAGGTGAATGTTCGACTCATTCCACCCCTACATACTGGGACATGGTGTAATGGTAACACAATATGGGGAACTGGTGTAGCGGTCTGCACAAGCGACTTTGACTCGACAGGTAATTGTTCAACTCAATTGTTCCCTACAAAATAAATGTGGTATAATCGTATTTTTTTTGGAGGATTTAGATATTTATATAAAAACGATTATACTATGGATAGAGAAATAATAGTACAAGTACAGAAATTAAGAAAAGCTGGTAAAAGCTTTGGAGAAATAGCTAAAGAACTTTTGATTACCAAATCAAACGCTTGCTACTGCAATAAGATTAATCTTGATGAATACGATGAAAAAAAATCATCGCACCAAAAATATGTAGATATGGTATGCGAACTTGCTAAAAAATGTACCAATATTAACCAAATACTACATATATTAGGTAAAAAAGGAACAAATGAATATTATAAACAAATAAGGAAAATTTTAGAAGAAAATAAAATTGATATATCACATTTTAATGAATATGAACCATATAAACCAGGTTGTATTAAAAAAAAGATTTCAATAGAAGAGTATCTAGTTAAAGGTTCAACAATTTCTATACCAAGATTAAGAGAAAGGTTGTTAAATGAAGGAATAAAAGAACATAAGTGCGAAAATCCAGAATGTGGCTTATCAGAATGGTATGGCAAACCTATCCCATTACAGCTACATCATATTAATGGTGATAGAACTGATAATAGGCTTGAAAATTTACAATTATTATGCCCTAATTGTCACACTTTAACAGATAACTATTGTGGACGTAAATTGAAAAAAATGAAAATAGTTAATAAGCAGCCAAAATCTAATAAAATAATTTCAAAAGAACAGCTATTGAATGATTTTAGAAAAATTGGTTCTTTTACTGGCGTTGGGAGAAAATATGGTGTTAGTGATAAAGCCGTTGTGAAATGGTGTGAAAAATATAGTTTACCAACTTATTCCGTTGAAATGAGAAATTATGTAAGAGAGATTTTTAATGAAAAAATAAAATGGAAATTTAATAACGGAAATCCAGAATATTTAAAAAGGCACTAATGGAGCTGTCATTGTGGGTTCGAATCCCACTGTCCCAACTATTTATATAGAAAACGTTTCTATATGATTATTAAACTTACAGAATCTAAATTCAAAAGATTGTTTTCAGAATCGTTTAGAGGGGAGCGTGGTCTTGCTAACCTAGGTGAGGAGTCACCAGAAATGCTGGCATTACAGAACGCTAAGACCATGATGGAAAAAAATGAAGACCCTCTTAAAATAAAACAAACCACAGGCTGGGAGATAGGGTATGATGGAAACTGGAAATATGAAGGTGTTGATGGTACTGTCAAACAAGTTCCTAGCTCTAGTATACGAGTGTTATCTGATTTGTGGGATGATGACGATTTGTACAAGTGGTATCCCAACCTTAGAAATACACGAATATTATTAGCATATGGGGATGGTGGTAATTTTGCACAAACAGGACCTGATTTTATTCAAATACCTCCTTCTTTGATATGGTGGGAAAATAAGACAGCTTTACCGTTAGATTTTTTAAAACGCCAGTGTAATTCAACAATTCAGCACGAAATACAACATGTAATTCAATGGTATGAGAATTGGGAAGGTGGAGCACCAGCCCCTAATCTTTTGACATATGAAAAAATTAAAAAAGAAATAGAGACAAGTATGGAGTTAGCAGAAAAAGTTAGGGGGCTTGATTGGAAAGAAATCTACAATATGTCTAAATCATATGATAAGGACTCTCCAGAAAGGAATTCTCTAGTAGACATTGCGTTGTGGGTTCAAAACGGAGATACTATTGATGAATATATTAAAGACGCACAAGATAGATTGAAAAAATATCCTGGATTTGAAGAGTTGGAAAAAGACTACTATTCTAATAAAGGTGAAATGGAAGCATATGAGGTTAATGACAGATATGGTATGACGTATAACCAAAGAAGGAATAGTTTAATGAAAAAAAGATGAGCAAAGGTAAGAAATTTAACACACCTAAGAGGTTCTGGAAGAATATGCGCAATAAGACCAAGCGTCCTTCATATTCGGTTCAGTCATGGAGGAAAACCAGTCCTCATGTTTTCGGGAGAAGGCATAAAAAATTCAAGTGGTACTACAGGAATAAGAAATGGTTCAAAGAGTTTGATGGAGAAAGACTTAGCCATCAGAAGATGAATAACTACGAGTTGTGGTTCTGGGATTGAAAAATAACTTTTTGAAATGGCATTATATTTATTCAGAAACTAAAGGATATGAGTAATATAATAAGTAACGAAAAGGTTGAGCTGAAATACAATGACGATACTATGGAGTTTATTTTAGCCATGTATGATGTATATGGTCATTACATCGATGAAATCACCCTTTCCAGAGACGACGTTAGGGAGATTTATGAGGGTCTTGACAGTGTGAAAGACAAATTTATTAGGTAATTTCTTGTATTTCTCAAGAAAAATATATATCTTTGCACTATAGAGACAAATTTTAAATAAGACTGTTATGAATATTTTTGTAAAGAAGACAATGGCATCAGCGTTAAACATGCCTATGGAGCAGGTTGACGCTATCTTGAATGCTGCTGAGGCTTTCAAGAGCAATGAGATTGATAGGGCTACGGCTATTGAGGTGTTCAACAAGATGGCAAAGAAGAATCCAAAGGAGATAAACAAGGTTCTGAAGGCTATCAATGAAATGATTTAACCATGACAGCCACCCAACTATTCTTGCAGTTCCTACGGGAGAATTGTACCTTGGGTGAGTATCTGTTCTTTAGGGAAATCATATCACATAATCCAGGAAACAGATACTTCAAAACAAGACCCCTCTTCAAGAAGGACTTTGTTGAAGGGTATCTGTCCAGGAATAACAGACAGCTTAGATGCTTTGTAACTAGGTTATTCATATTAGCACCAAACCTTGTGAAGAGAAGAAACTCAAACCCAAGGTGGCAAATGCTCTATGACAGATACAAGGACGAAGAGGATTTTGATGAAAGATACTGGAGGCACTGGTGGATGGGAGTAATGAATAAAAAGGGTACTGGTGTGTATGTCAAATACTACGTTGACCGTTGGCATCACTTTCTTGAATATAGGGTCGATTGGGATAAAAGCAATAAGAAAGCTTGCAGTTGTTTTAAAAAAGGAGAAGATAATCAGTTTGTACTAAAGGATAAGAAGAATGGGACAAATACACGTTTACAATCTTCACCAAGAAGACCACACCTCAGAAGATAATAACTGGTACATAGGTAGGTCTAAGCATGGTAATCCTCTTGGAAATCCATTCACCCACAACGGCAAGAGAAGTAATCTGGCGAAGCTATCATTCAAGACACGTGAGGAAGCCATTAATGCCTACAGGATATATTTTGAGAAAGCTTATGGTAAGGATACAGAGCTTACCAAGGTATTCGACGAGATATACGAGCATTACAAGAACGGTGAGGACATCTGGCTTGCATGCTTCTGTAAACCAGAGCCTTGTCATGGTGATGTGATAGCTGAGGAGCTACAGAAGAAGCTCTTGAAGGAGAAGATGGAGGAAATGAGGAATGCAAGACGAGCAAGAAAAGAACAGGATACGTGACGAGGTGGTAGCCGACATGATGAGAACGCTACCATTCATATCGTCCCGTGATACGGAAAGAGAATTAAAGTATGCCATAGACAAGTTCTATGAGAAGCTTATAAATAAAGGAGAAACCGACTAAGTTTCTCCTTTTTTTATTCCACAGGATGATTAAGCTCTCCTAACACATCACCAAATTCCCTTAATCTTGTATTAAAGTCTTCAATCAGTGATTTCATCATTTCCTGGCTATACACCCTGCCGTTGCTGTTTTTCTTCTCAAAATCAATCTTCATGGGTACAATTCTTGCATTAAAATAGAACGGATTGTCTTTTAGTGACTCAATCACCTTCGATTTGTCCTCGCAGAGCCTCCTAAAGTCCCTTGTATCGGCTTCGGGCAGCTCGAACCATTCCCCTATAAGGTTTGATGATTCAAAGTGATTGTGGAGCATTTTTTCAAGTTTGAAAGGATGCTCTGTTTCATATGATTCTTTTATGTATAGTTCTGAGGAGCTTCCAGTCTGGAGCTGCTTCAGTCTCTTGTTAACGTTCTTACCCCTGGTAGACCCTATCTTGTATCTACCTGGTAGGTCACGTGCGCCTATTAAATAAACATGTCCCATGTATAAAATATAATGAAAAAATATGAAAACACAAGTATTTATAAAAAAATATTTATATTATGGAGCATGATTCTTTTATCTATATTGTAAAACAGGGCGAAAAACCAACACAACCAGTAAGCACCAAGAAGAAAGGTCGTAAGGTTGATAGTATTGCCGACATTGATACTGATGTATACTAGCGTGCAAATAAGAGATGGAGGTAATTGTGCAACACGTGCTAAAGTGAGAATGTATAATGTAGATAGAAGCTCTGGAGGAGAACTTCATCCTCACTATTCAGAGGAAATAGTAGCTATAGGTACTTATAGAGTAACAATGTATTATAACCCTACTTATAAATAGGGAAGTGAAATAATACAGATATTGGAAGTATATCAATAAAATAAAAATAGTAACCACACCTTGGTTACTATTTTTATTTTATCACTATTGGTTTATTCTTGATTACTCCATTATTATATAACTCGTTATACAGGTCATTAGCAATCACAGCATCATAGTCGTAGTATACATTATTATCCATTACTACAACAGTATTAGCTGTTTTACAAGATACTAATAATATAGCTAATATTAATACGATAATCGATTTATATAATATCTTCATATTAATAAATATTTTTTAATAAAAATTTGTTTTTTTAATATTTTTTATATATCTTTGCATAAAATTTGTGATATAATGGCTTCAAAGACAATAAAAGTTAAGGGAGAACCCAAGGAAGTTACAGAGATAAGGAATAAGATATTGAGGGAGTTTGATGGGCTGGTCTTCATAGAGGAAGGACACAAGTATTTCCTTGATGGAGTCCAGCTACCATCAGTATCAGAGGTAACGCACCATTTCTGTGCCTACCCATTCAATGAGAAGGAACAGGCAGAGAGATACGCAGAGACTCACGGAGAGACTGCCCAGTACTGGCTTGACAAGTGGAAATTCACCAACCTGGTGGCAACAACGTCTGGTACACTAACGCACGAGTATGGGGAAGGTCTTGGATGGTTAAAGAACGGACACCCAGAGTTTCTACCAGATTCATGTAAGCCAAAGTATGTGAAGGGGAAGAACTGGTTGATACCTACCAGACCAAAGGAAGAGGCTGTGTTAAAGTTCTACAATGAACTGAACCCTAACCTTCACTTCGTATTGGCTGAGACTAAGGTATATTCGAATAAAAGTGAGGTTTCAGAAGTAAAAAAACCTTTTTGTGGTACTTTTGATTTGTTGATGTATTATGATAATCCAGATGACAAATCAAAAAGTGGGTTAGTTGTGCTTGATTGGAAGACTAATAAAGAACTGAAAAAAGATTTTAGTAGGGAACACGAAAAAATGCTTTTGCCTCCATTTTCCAATTATTTTGAAGAACCTCTGTCTTACTACACACTCCAGTTAAATTTATATAGTTTATGCTTGGCTGGAATAGGACTTCCACCGATAGCGGCTAGAGTTATATGGCTAAAGGATGACGGTACTTATGAACTAATACCGATTAATTTACTTTATAAAGAAGAGTGGTTTAAAAACGCTTTTTAAGCAAAAAAACTGTTACCAATAGTAATTTTTTGGTTATTTGTATATATTTATTGGATTTTTTATGTGGTAAAACAGCAATAGAGTGTCAAGGAGGACAGCATTTTGTACCAGTAAAAAAATATGGAGGAGAAGATGATTTAAAAATAAGACTGGATAGGGATAATCTGAAATATATGCAATGCAAGGATAATGGAATCAATGTAATTTACATTATTCCTTACAGATATAGAAATACAAACGTATTTAAAGAATTTTATATTGATAAAAATTATATTTTTTTTAAAGATATTGATGATGAATTAGTTAATAGATTAAGGAGTGTTTTATGACAACAACAAAGAAAATTGTATTAGGTAGTGTAATAGGTGTGTTGCTTACCAGCTTCATATCATCTACCTATTTCTACAGGTTTGTGAAAAAGGTTATAAGAAAGCTTGATAATGGGCTTCAAGTGTGGGATTTTAAGTACTAATTTGTATGAGTGATTATATAGAGAAGCGATGGAGCAAGGAGGTCATGGAGAAACGCCTAGAAAACCTTAAGAAGGTTATAAGCCCAGGGCTTGTGGATTTGGCAATAGATGACGCTAACACGAAGACAGAAAATGAAGTTGATGCATTGTATATTGCATATTACGAGTTGAAGGATAAATATTGCAAAATAAAGAGGAGTTCATTCGGGAAGCCAAAGAAAGTAGGATATGTACCGAAGAAAAAGAAAATTGGGTATTATTCTCCTTATTGGGATGTTGATGATTGGGATGATTGGTCGTGGACAATAAATGGATTATATGGAACGTATTCCATTGGTTCATCGGCTTCTAATAGTGCAATAAATTCCAATTATTCTACCACTACGACTACCAATGCTTATAATTTCTATGATGGGTGGATAACAACTACAATATTAAATAGATAAGAAATGAAAATAATAGTATTGTCTCATTACTGGTTTGATGAGAATATGAAGAAGCTTGGAATCAATGATAATAATGTAGAGGACACAGGAAACTTTTACATATCCATCATAGGTACTCCAGAATGTCTTAATTACTACTTGGATGAAGGAGACACCAAGCACTACTTCAAAGACCACCAGAACGTCTTAAATCTCGATTTCGACGACATAGGGGACGATGTGTTATACAATGGTCATCTGTTCAAGACGATAACTATGGAGCAGGCTGAGAAGGCAGTGGATTTCATTGAATCAATGATAGAAAAGCATCCAGAGAAGGTATTTATACACTGTAGGGCTGGAATGAGCAGGTCTAGAGCGTTCGCGGAGTTCATATATAGGTTCTGTAGGGAACATGACATACCTCTTGACTATGAGGACAGAAACGACTATACAACGATGTATAATTATGGTGTTCTATCAAGGCTTAACCACGCCTACTGGAAGAAACACGGACTTGGTATGTATGAAAAGAAGGATACGGAGTATCCAGAAGAGCTTGTTAACACACCAGTTAGGGAGATAAACAGGCAGAGAACTAGTGAGGCTTGGAAATTAAATAATCAAAAGAGATTGTAATTATATTGGTTTTTATTGTTATTCTTATTATATTTTAAATAGTTATGAAATACGAGGGAATTATAGATGAAATCCTCTATTACGGGGAGAGAAGTAAGGACGGAAGGTGGATAATCCCTATTACAGTTGACTGGGATTTCACCATCACAAGTTGTTCATCATGGAAGGATGGAACTATGGAAATCAATTACAAGGCTTTCAAGGTTATGAAGCGTTGGATTAAGGATTATAACGTAGGATTTATCCTTGACACCATGAGGCATGACGGAATACTAGAAGAACCATTGAAGATATTGATGGAAAACGGCATAGAGCTGTATGGTATTAGGAAGAACCCACAGCAGGATAAGGACGGTAATGAGGTTACGAAGGCTTGGGCTGTCTTCTCGATTGATGACCGTAACATAGGAACACCTGTCATTATGGCAGAAGGTTGTAATAGACCATCAGTTGATTGGGATAAGGTAGATGAAATAATGACACCGATTCTCGAAGAGATAAGTGCCACATTAAATAAAGTTAGACTATGAATGAGAAATATGTGTTAATCAAACCTTACGTATGTAACTATGGAACACTGCCAGAGGGTAGTGACATAAGATTCTTTAGAGGACAGTACTATTTGAATGGAGGACCTATTCCACCAGTGTGGAACTCCCTATTTAAAAAAATTTGTGATGATAAGGAATACACAAGAAAGGTAACAATACAAAAGAATGAATTCTAATATGGATAGTAGTAGATTTTTAAAGGATAGTGACCATACAGGAAGGTTTATAGTAACGTCCAAGGTCACAGGAAAGAAGTATTTTGTTGAGGTAATAGGAACACCACGTGCTGCTGATTGGGGTGATATAGACCCAGCAACAGGTAAAATTACAGGGTCGTATGGTGAGAGATACGATGGGTGTGTTCCAGAGAAGGAATCTTTAATTACAGAGGCAAACGGATTTGATAAAATAACTACACTTAATCCTGGTGTATCTCCATTTGATGAGATTGAGAGAAGGGATAAAGTGTATGAAGCAGAAATGAAAAATAATTGATTTAAAACTATATAGTTATGAGTAGATTAAAAACTAGATTTTTCCATCTTTACGGAAATGCACAGGGTCTGGATGGAAAGAACCACGTAGTTACGGTGGTAGGAAAGTTGGAGCAGGGAACTGAGAAGAAGGAGTTCAACGACCCAATTCCAGTTGAAGTTAAGCCTGGTTCATTCGTTAATGGCGAGCTGAAATATGCTCGAAAGTTCTTCAAGAGAAAGCTGACAATCGGTGCGTCAATTTGTCACCCATTGGATGAATTTGACGAGGAGAAGGGTATTGAAGTGGCAAAGGCTAGAATCGCTGCTGGCGATAACCTTGGTGTCCTTGAGACAAACAGTGTCACCATGCTTACTGACGATGCAATTATGGCCGAGTTATTTGTTAAGTTGAACTACATGACAGAGAACATTGACGACTACCTTCCAGAATAATAAGCTGGAGAATAGTTAAAAAAAATTAAAAAGGGCTGAGATATTTGGTTATCTCAGTCTTTTTTTATATCTTTGCACCAAAATTAAAACAACATGATTACGATTGCGTGGTATAACATTGTAGGTATAGTGCTGATTATAGCTCTGGCTTATTTCCTGTTCAAACTGTTTGTGGAAGAGGAAAAAGACTTTTTTGCTGGACTATATGATGCTATCAAATACCTGGCGTTGACTGTAGTGACTGTTTTACTTATCCTCATTTGGGGAGGAATATTCTGGTGGTAATATAAAAGAAATATGAATAAGATTATATTAATTGGAACAGCGGTGATTGCGTTGGCAGCATTAATGGAAGGTGTGTCACGTTACCGCATTAGAAAGATAATCTCACGAGATTAATATGAGTGCTTATATCAACTATTGGAAAGTAGAAGGCAAGGTAGCGAAAGACCATAGAGGTGAAAGCCCATACATATTCTCATTCATCGGTGGTTCTTGGTCAATGAGCGAAATACGCAACAAAGCCAAGGAACTGTATGAGAAGAATGTTTGTGACGGTATCCTCTACAGGGTGATAAGACAAAATCCTTGGGGTGAGACTACTAAGTGTTACTTTATCTACTATGATGGTAAGACATTCCATAGGCAAGACTATATAGACAACATGGGACTAATGTTTGAATCATTCATTGTAGATGGTAAGGAAGTTGCCCCAGCGTTACCAGTAGGATATTGAAAAAAAAATTGTTATAATATAGAGTTTGGCATAGTTTTTGCATGGATAAGAGTGTAAGAGAAATGTACGAGGGTGAGTGTGTCATGCAGGGCGCAAAATACCTCTTAATCATATACGACGATGGTACGCTGAAGCTTACCTGGTATTGCGGTGACAGAGTGGTTGATGAGGAATCCCCTAGGTTTACAACCGCAGGAAAGGGTTTGAGGATTGAGTATGGCAACCCAAATGCCAAGGTTAAGTCATCAATTCCATTCAGCAAATATTCAGATGGTACTCTCGACGAAAGGTGGACGAAAATAAAATAACATTGATATAAAAGTTTTAAAGAAATGGGAAAAATTATTGGAATTGACCTTGGAACATCAAACTCATGTGTTTCGGTGTATGAAGGAAATGAACCAACTGTTATTGTAAACAGTGAAGGTAAGCGTACAACCCCATCAGTTGTGGGTTTCGCTGAGAATGGTGAACGTAAGATTGGTGAGCCAGCTAAGAGACAGGCTGTTACCAATCCTAAGAACACTGTCTACTCAATCAAGCGTTTCATGGGTGAGACCTATGAGCAGTGTAAGAAGGAGATTGACCGTGTTCCTTTCAATGTTGTGAACGAGGGTGGTTATCCTCGTGTTGACATCGATGGACGTAAGTATACGCCACAGGAGATTTCAGCAATGATTCTCCAGAAGATGAAGAAGACCGCTGAGGATTACCTTGGACAGGAGGTTACAGAGGCTGTCATCACAGTACCTGCCTACTTCTCTGACTCACAGCGTCAAGCCACCAAGGAGGCTGGACAGATTGCTGGTCTGGAGGTTAAGCGTATTGTGAACGAGCCTACGGCTGCTGCCCTTGCCTACGGTATCGACAAGGCTGACAAGGACATGAAGATTGCTGTATTCGATGCTGGTGGTGGTACATTCGATATCTCCATCTTGGAGTTCGGTGGCGGTGTGTTCGAGGTGCTTTCTACCAATGGTGATACCCACCTTGGTGGTGATGACTTCGACCAGGCTATTATCGACTGGCTGGTACAGGAGTTCAAGAACGACGAGGGTGCAGACCTTACTACTGACCCAATGGCAATGCAGCGTCTTAAGGAGGCTGCTGAGAAGGCTAAGATTGAGCTGTCTTCATCTAACAGCACAGACATCAACCTTCCTTATATCATGCCTGTGAACGGACAGCCTAAGCACATGGATAAGACCCTTAGCCGTGCTAAGTTCGAGCAGTTGTGTGATTCTCTGCTTAAGCGTCACATCGAGCCTTGTAAGAAGGCACTGGAGGATGCTAAGTTGACAGCAGCTGACATTGACGAGGTTATCCTTGTGGGTGGTTCTACACGTATCCCTGCATTGCAGCAGATTGTGAAGGATGTCTTCGGACGTGAGCCATCTAAGGCAGTGAACCCAGACGAGGCAGTATCACTTGGTGCTTGCGTACAGGGTGCTGTGCTCAACAAGGAAGGTGGAGTAGGCGACATTGTGCTGCTTGACGTTACCCCATTGACACTGGGTATTGAGACCCTTGGTGGTGTGATGACCAAGCTGATTGATGCTAATACCACAATTCCATGCAAGAAGAGCGAGGTGTTCTCTACCGCAGCAGACAACCAGACTGAGGTGACAATCCACGTGCTCCAGGGTGAGCGTCCTATGGCAGCTCAGAACAAGAGCATCGGTAAGTTCAATCTTACTGGTATCATGCCAGCAAAGCGTGGTATTCCTCAGATTGAGGTATCATTCGATATTGATGCCAACGGTATCCTTAAGGTTACTGCAAAGGACAAGGCTACAGGCAAGGAGCAGGCTATCCGTATCGAGGCTTCCTCTGGTCTTAGCAAGGAGGAAATCGAGCGCATGAAGGCTGAGGCTGAGGCTAATGCTGAGGCTGACAAGAAGGAGCGTGAGGTGGCTGATGCCATCAACAAGGGCGACCAGCTTATTTTTGCCCAGGAGAAGCTTATCGAGGAGCAGAAGGGTAATCTTACCACTGACGAGAAATCGAAGCTTGATGGGCTTGTAAGCAGCCTTAAAGACGCTGTGGCAGCTAAGGATGCCAACAAGATTGGAGAACTGGAGAAGACCATCAACGACACGTGGAATGGAATCTCCCAGAGAATCTATGCTTCGCAGCAGACCCAACAGACTTCACAGGCAACTGAGGAGGCAGCTGCATCAGAGCCAGCTTCTGAGCAACCAGAGGTACAGGATGCTGAGTTCGAGGAGGTCAGCTAATGAAGTACAAGAGCAATCTCTACATTGGGCATTTCTATGTCCATTGTCCACATTGCGGGGGTAGTTTTTACGAGGACGTAACTACTCCTCCGCATCGTTCTGGAGGTCACGGGCATGTAGAGGCAACGTGTCCTCATTGTCACTCAGTGTTCACAGCACAGACAGCATAGTTATGACTTGGCAAGGTTTGTAAACATAATTTCGTATTTGTCTGAGGGAGTTACCCAACAACTTCCTCAGATTTTTGACGTTAATAGAGTATGAAGAAAGTAACAGCAGCAGTAGTGATGATTGACAACGATGGAAATATCCTTGGTTGTCACGGAACTGGTAAGCCAAAGGACTATGGATTTGATTTTCCAAAGGGTGAGGTTGACGAGGGAGAGACTGATATCGACGCAGCCATTCGTGAATTGCGTGAGGAAACTGGATATATTCTCCATGAGGAAAATCTGGTTGACATTGGCGTTTACCATCATAACAAGAAAAAGGATATTCACTTGTTCCTTTGCAAGATGGAAGAACTGCCAAATCCAGCGGATTTGAAATGCAGTTCATTCTTTGAACTCAATGGAAAACAAATACCAGAAGTTGATTTCTACGAGATTATTTCTAGGGAGAGCAGGAATAAATTTAATCTGGTTCTACAAAATAAATTTGAAATAATTGATGAAAAATTTGGTTATCTCAAATAAAATATATATCTTTGCATAAGAATTATAACTTTTTTTAATAATGAAAGATTACTATAAGATTCTTGGGGTATCCAAGGACGCATCAAAGGACGATATCAAGAAAGCTTTCAGAAAGCTCAGTATCAAGTATCATCCAGACCGTAACCAGGGCGATAAGAAAGCCGAGGAAAAGTTTAAGGAGGTTGCAGAAGCCTATGAGGTACTTGGTGATGACGAGAAACGTAAGCAATACGACAACCCAGCATCCAACTTTGATTTCTATGCTAGCGGTGGTCCAGATTTCGGTGGCATGAACATCGATGAAATAATGAAACACTTTGGCGGTTTCGGTGGCTTTGGTGATTTCGACTTTGGTGAGGAAAGAAAACCAAGGCAGGTAGTGGGTACTAACATACAGATTACTTTCCCACTTACTCTCGAAGAGTTGTTCAATGGTGTTACCAAGAAGATTAAATACAACCGTTTTGAGCTGTGTGACGAATGTGGTGGAAGTGGCTTAACATCCAATAGTCGCAAGAGAACCTGTAAGTCATGCGGTGGTACTGGTACGGTGTTCCAGTCTGGTGGATTTGGTGGATTCAACATGAGAATGACAAGCACCTGTCCTCAGTGTGGTGGAAAGGGCTATGTCATTGAGAACCCATGTAAGAAGTGTAACGGTCATGGCGTTGTACAGGCATCTACAGAGGTTGAAATTAAAATCAATAAAGGTGCTGCTGACGGACAGATATTCCAGTTTGTAGGATTGGGTAATTTCCCACCTCACGGAAATGGTACACCAGGAAGCCTTCTTGTTAGGGTTGTACAGAAGCCAGACGAGAAGTTTGAAAGAAATGGTGATGACCTGTATTTTACTATTGATATACCTGTGCTGAAGGGTATTCTTGGAGGTGAGACAACAATTGAAACCATAGACGGTAAGACGATAACGGCAAAGATACCACAGGGTACTGAAGATGGTACTCAGCTCAGATTCAAGGGCTATGGTATGCCACTTTTCAATTCAGATACCAGGGGTAATATGATTGGAGTTGTGAAACTCGTAATGCCTAAGAAATTAGACGACAACGACAAAAAGCTTTTAGGAGAACTTTGTGAAAAGGACAATTTTAAGTAACAATATAATTTATGGAAAGAGAAAAGAGTTTCACACGTTACGTGAAGAGTGACAACACCTTCCAGCCAATAGGCGAGACAAGGGACATTCTTCCTTCTGGGTTCTATGAACCTGTATTTGATTCCTATCATGGAAAGGCGTTCTTTAGACAAAAGGAGATAATTATGCCTAAGTTGTATGTACTGCCTAATGAAATCCAGATGAATATACTCAATGACATTAAGAGGTTCTGGGATTCAGAAGAAAGGTATAGGCAGTTTGGTAATGTATATAAAAGGAATATACTTCTATATTCATTACCAGGTAATGGTAAGACATCGTTGATTAACATATTGGCTCACAAGCTGATAGATGAATATGACGGTGTTGTAATATTTATCGACAACACATCGGCACTCAGTTCCTACCATATCTGTATGGAAAGGCTTAGGGACATTGAGCCTAATAGGAAGATTGTCACCATTATAGAGGATTTCGAGCGTCTTTCAAGGGATGACCACTACACTGCTATGTTATTGCAGTTATTGGATGGCAATACCCAGTTTGACAACGTTGTCACTATAGCAACCACAAACTACCCTCAGATACTTGAGAAGAGGTTTACTTGTAGACCAAGCAGATTCAACCTTGTCATTGAGTATAAGAAACCAGACGAGAATGTAAGAAGGGCTTATATCACAATGAAATTAAAGGATGCTGGTATAGACATTGAGGATGAGAAGGTAAAGAAGGATATCGAGAGGTACACCATAAAGACAGAGGGTTTCACCTTTGACTTCTTGAAGGAAGTAATACAGGGTATCTATGTAGACCAGATTCCAGAAGTTGCGCTTTTTGATAGACTTAATGATATCATCAAGAAAAATGGTAAGGTGACAGTTACTGAGGAAGAGGTTAAACAAATTGGCTTTAAAGTTAAAGAGAAAGTGCCAGAGGAACAATTGACGGAAGAAGATTGCTCAGTACCAATTGACCCAATGGAATACGACGGGGATGAAAGTTATACCGATTATCCTAAAAAGAGTGAATGTGGTGCTAAATGTGATAATACAATAGTAAAGGGATTTAGATTAGCAGATGAAGATAATCAAGGATGAAGACATTTTTGGACATGTTAAGGAATATGATGTGGTGTTGATAGGTACTAATACCTACTGCACCATGTCGCAGGGCATACAGTTGAAAGTAATGCTTAATTATCCTTATGTATACGAGAAGAATCTGGAGTCCAAGTATGGAGACCCAGAGAAACTTGGTACTGTTCTTGAATGTGCATCTGATGGAGAGCCTACCTTCTGTCTATGCTTCATAACGAATGGCTACAATTTCAGACCAGACCTGCAAAAGGATTATTTGTCATACGAATCACTTGAAAAATGCCTTAAACTCATTAATGTTTTATATAAGGGGAAGCATGTAGCATGCACCCTTCTTGGTGAAAGCCGATTTGATGGTAATGGGGATAGGAACAGGATACTTAAGATATTCGAGGATACCATTACAGACGTAGACCTCACTATTTATGACTACTATCAGAAGAGTAGAGCAGAGGAAATGAAGGAAATTAGGGTGAAGGAACTCAAGGTGAAGGAAAAGGATAGGAAAGCTTACTACGAAATGGTGGCTAAGAGAAAGAAAGAAGCTGACGAAAGATTTAAGAAAAACGGACATAGGAGATATTAGAATATGGTAATACATTTGCATTTAACAGAAGACCACTTGAAATTGGTCAAGTTCCTCAACATCGAGGACAAGGATGACGACATAATCGCCATCAACAAAAACGTCATGCTGACGTTGCAGACGCACATCTTGGATGATGTGGCTACAGTCCTTGGATACAGGGATAAGGCGATAAAGGGTACTGAGGAAGACCCAGACGGTGCTGCATACCCAGACGATGTGGAGAAATACCTGCTGGACACCTATCACTATGTGTCAGACAATCTGTATTATATAGAGACTCTTATTCATCAGAAGTGTACTGAGGGCGTTGTTCCTGGTCACTATAAGGCACTAGACAGGGATTTGCTATGGCAAAAAGTGGAAGATTAAGATTTTTTAAGAGGAAATTTTTGGCTAAGTCAAAAAATTTGTCTACTTTTGCACCAGAAACTGCTATGGAATACGACCCAGATGACCCAGTAGGTGCGTTAGCTACTGATTCTGGAAAAGGACCAATAGTTCTCGAAGGGGAGGATGCTGAACGTTTCCTCCGCATCATGGAAGAAAATGAAAGAAAAGCCGAGGAACGAGCCAAGATACCCCCCACCAAGGAGGAACTGGAGCGCAGACTCAGCTGTATGAAAATTGTCTATGATTTCGATAAAAGGCAGTTGGAAGAGAAAGAAAAAGAAATAAAAGAATTAGAAGAGCAAATAAAGAGACTAGAACAAATAGATGGTGAAACCAAAGAAAAATGACTTAGCCCAAAGGTTTAGGGTTAATGATGATATTCACTTCTCTGGCAATGTAAGAATTGTCGGTGATGGTATTGAGTCCAAAGTTGTGCCAATAATGGAGGCACGTAGAATTGCAGAGGGTATGGAGTTAGACCTGGTGGAGATACAGGGTAAACTGGAGATACCTATACTCAAGATATGCAACTACGAAAAGATGTTATATGAGCTTAAGAAAATCGCAAAGAAGACTAAACAGAATGCGAAACCTCTTAAAGAGATACAACTTAGCGTTAGTATTGCTAAACATGACCTCGAAACAAAGGCAAATAACGCAAGGAGATTTATTGAGGAAGGTAGCAGAGTTAGAGTGGTACTTACCATGAAGGGTAGGGAATTATCCAGGCGAGAGGAAAATAAGAAATCCTTACTGGAGTTCATCGTTATGCTGGAGGATGTCGCTGTTCCAGAGACAGTTCCACGTGATGAGGGCAACAGGACATCTGTGATATTAAAGAAGAAAAATTAAACAATAGTTACAAACGATAAAAATTTATTAACAATGCCATTAGTTATCAATCTGAAGCAAACGGACACGGGTCTTGTATGTCGTAGTGAGAACACCAAGCGTTTCTACAACGACATACGAAAGTTCGATGTTCCTACCAAGGAGGAGGAAACCAAAATGTTTGAAGAACTGCAAGGCTACAAGGATACCCTTGCCCTTGCAAAGCATGACAACGACAAGGAACTCTGCATCTATCTTGAAGGTAAGATAGAAGAGGTTCGTAACCTCATTATCAATTCAAACCAGAGACTGTGTGTAGCAGCAGCCAAGAACTGGGCTACAACAGACACGCTTCTGGATTATGTGAATGAGGCTAACATCGGTCTGTCTGAGGCACTTGACAAGTTCGACTACAGAAAGGGTTTCAAGTTTGCAAGCTACGCCATGTGGTATGTGAAGAGGGCTATTGAGGAATACCATCACAATACAAAGCCCATTGTACATAGGACCAACAACTCCAAGACCTGGAGTATCGTTGCGAAGGCTACAAGCGACTTCATGCAGGAGAATGAGAGAATGCCAAGCTCAGAGGAGCTTAAGGAGATTGTCAACCAGAAACTCAAGAAAGGCATCAAGGACAAGAGCGACCTTCTTGACATACAGGTTACAATGGTTGACGATTACCAGGTTACTGACGAGAATGCGGCAGGACACTCTGAAATCATGGACTATAACCGTGCCAGTGCAAGTGAGAACGAGTTCGAGGCAAAGTCTGAGGAAGAGTTCCAGAAGGCACTTGTTTCTTCTCTGCTTGAAGTGCTGACACCACGTGAGCAGAAGGTCATCCAGATGCGTTTCGGTCTCATAGAGGTCAATGGAATCAAGAGAGAGTTCGAACTCTCTGAGGTTGCTGAGGAAGTTGGTCTTACGTCTGAGAGAATCAGACAGATGGAGACAACAATCCTCGCAAAGCTGAGGAAGGAGTACCAGGAAAGACTTTTCTCTGCCCCACTCTAAAAATAAATGGACTACTACAATCTGTAATAGTCCATTTTTTATATTTATGCCTTAACTGCAATCTGTCCACTTGAAATCATATCCATGAGTTTCTGTGCAACTCTGTTGGTCATAGGTCTTTCACCGTTAAGAATCTTCCTAAGCTGTGACTGACCGCCTTCATCAGTATGGTCTGGGAACACTTCTCTTGCTACTGCTGCGATATCTGTCTTCTCCTGGTCAATACGGTCTGCAAGCTGTCTCCAGTCTCCATAAGACACGTCTTTGTTCATTTCCTTATACCTCTTGAAGTCATACTTCTCGCTACCACCGCCCTTTTTCTTACGCATTCTGTACTCAGCTTCCTTTTTCTTCTTCATCTTTTCCTTGTACTTCTTAACCGCAAGGTCATGGGCTTCCTTATCACTGTATCCCTTGTTCTTGTATTTGAGTTGTAGTCTTCTTATGTTCTTGAAATGCTTTTCCTCCTCTGGGTTTTTATATACCCTTTCGTCAAGCATAACCTTCTCCACCTCTTCACGTATAATTTGTGCTATATAGTCCATATCAATTTAGTTAATAAACGTTATAATATACCTATAAATACACTTTTTCCGAAAAAAGTTCTCGAAAAATTTGGATATCTCAAAAAAAATATATATCTTTGCACCACGAATTAAAGATTGATAAACACAAGTCAAATATATTATGAACACGAAGACAAGAACACAGACGAACAAGTTCGTTGAAACAGTAGGTTTCAGAGCAACCACTCTCACAGAGAATGGTGCAGTGACAAACGTGACAACTGGTAGCCAGATAGTTGACCAGTTCGGTAAGGCAGGTAACTTCAGAGGTCGTCCTCTGGCAGATGTCTTCACCGACCAGTCTAGAATCTGGGATGAGAATGCTGAGGCAGCTCTGCGTTTCCCATTCTACCTTCGTATGGTTACACGTAAGGTCAAGGTCAATAAGGAGAACGAGACCGACAAGGTTCAGAACGGACAGGGTGCTCGTGATGAGTCATTCAAGCGTTTCCTTTGGATTGCAAAGGAACACCCTGCAACCTTCTACAACAACCTATGGGCACTCCCTGTTGTTGGTTCATGGAAGGACATCTGGACAATGTTGTTCTACGACATCCATGAGGGTCTTAACACATTGAAGCATGAGGCAATGTTCGAAATCATCGCCCAGGGTCTTCTTTGTGATACCCATGTTGACCTGGTGAAGAAGTATATGCCTCGTATCAAGAGCGAGAGCAAGTGCAAGACTGAGTGGACTAAAACCACCAACAAGCTGGCTAAGGAGTTTGCTTCCTTTATGAACCTTTCATATAAGGAGTACAACAAGCTCAAGACCAGTGGTAATGCACATGACTTCCAGAAGCTTATCTGTTCACGTAACTATGGTGAGCTGAACTGGAATCATATCCCAGGTCGTGCATTGAACCTTCTTGTGACCAGCAAGTTCCTTGCAAATCACAACTTGAAGGATGCGTACACTCAGTGGATTATGGGTAAGCCTGTGGCTAAGTTCACTGGCTACGTGTTCGAGCTTGCTAAGAAGGCTCGTGAGGCTGGCCTGTACAGGGGTTACGGTGTTTCAAGAATCTCTCCAGAGGTTAAGCACACCATCGACGCTCAGTTCATGGGTCTGGTGGATACCGCACGTAAGAACGGTAAGATTACTGGTAATGTGTGGTGCGCACTTGACACCAGTGGCTCTATGGGTTCACAGGTTCGTGGCTTGAACGGTGTTACTTGCAGTGATGTTGCTAACTCACTCGCACTGTTCTTCGGTGAGCTGAACACTGGTGCATTCCACAACAAGATTATCATGTTCGATAACACTTCATACCCATATGATATCAAGGGTGAGGGCTTCTGCGACAGAGTTGCACAGCTTCCAGGCGTACCTGCTGGTGGAACTAACTTCCAGTCAATCGTCGAGGAGATTGTGAAGATTCGTAAGCAGCACCCAGAGATTCCTCTGGAGGACTGGCCTACCACCATTATAACGGTATCGGATATGCAGTTTAATCCTGCTGGAAGCTACTGGTCACGTGAGCGTACCCAGCCAACCAATTACGAGTACTCAAAGAACACTCTTAAGCAGGTATTCCCAGCTGAGTTTGTCGATAATATGACCTTTATTTGGTGGGATGTTGCCGCTAGATATGGCAATACCGATTATGAAGGTAATGCCCATGACCCAGGATGTCATTTCTTTAGTGGATTTGACGGAAGTATTATCAGTATGCTTGTCGGAGACGATATGGTAAAAGACGAGAAGACTGGACAAGTCCGTAGACCAACAGCTGAGGAACTAGTAATGAGTGCGCTTAGCCAGGAAATACTCAATTACATTAAGTTGTAGTAGCAATAAAATAAGAGGGATTAACCATTAGTCCCTCTTATTTCTTTTAATAATTCTTCTTTATCCTCAAATACTTGATAAGGATATTCAATCCCTAAATTACTATAGTATAGTAGTTTAAGATTATTTTCACCACATAATATTAACTTCCGTCTGTCCCTTTCTAGCCTTTCTTTAAGTCCATCTTTACCCTTAAACTGTTTTACTTCTTCAAAGTGCTGCAACCCTTGGCATTCTATACCGACATTGTAATTGGGCAGATATAAATCTATTTCCTGTTTACCAAGCCAGTCTGTATGGAACTTATGTATGAAGTTGATGCCGTTATCTTTAAAGAAGTCCATTAGTTCTGACTCTAGCTTTGAGCTTTGACAATGTGGACACCCACCGCCCATTAAGTGATATGCTGGTCTTTGCCAGAATTCACCGTGAATTGGGCAGATTATTGGAACTTTAATATTGTTGTTAACATATATCATATTTTCAGAATTATACTTATAAAATCCATTATGTAGCTCAGTTGCCCTTGAAATAAATTCGTCCTTTGCCATAGTTTGATTTTCAAATTTGCATTGTTCACATCCAAATCCTTTTATATGGTCATATGCAATTTGGTCAAAATACCCATGTTTAGGACATTTTATGTTGAGTATTTTTTTCTTCATCCCTTGGAACACAATATCGTCATAGATATATTTGTCGCCATGAGTTTTTTTACACATTTCAATAATCTTTTCTCTAGTATACTTGTATTTCCCTAATTTACGTTCATTAGCGCATTTTGGGCATCCTTGTTTAGCCCAGACGTGATTATTCGCAATTTGTTCAAAGTCTCCATGTATCGGACAGGTTATTATTGTTTTGGTGGACATATTGGTGAAGCATTCTTCGTGATAAACATATTTCCCATTATGCGTATCATTTCCCTTGCGCACAAATTCAAGAAACTTTTCGTGGACTTCTTTTTCTTTTATACAGTATGGGCACAAGTCTCCATTTAAGTGTTCTTTAATGTGGTCTAACCTAAGTTTAAATTCTCTGTGAATGGGGCAAGATAATATAACTGGTTTTTTACTTCCATTATATGAAATGACATCATACTTATTACCAACTAGTTTTTTAATGCATTCAACTGTAATCTTTTCCATAATTAAAATCTTTATAATAAATATCTCTCTCACATAAAAAATAACATTTGGGTAATTAAAACAAGTATTTTTATTAAAAAAATATTAAAAAATCGAGACTATAGTTAGATTAATTTCTACCATAAATTAAATGACCATTGATGAGAGTTGATGGTCATTTTTGTTAAATAGAGTTAAGTAATTTTGATAATTCGTTTATTTTTTATATCTTTGCAGAAAAGATATTAATTATGAAGGAATTTGTAAGATTGTTTAATTCATCAGCCCTGGCTGGTATTTGTATCGCTATGGGTGGTACTGCGTTTATGAAGGTAGGCGGTCTGTGGGGTGCTGTACTCTTCTCATTCGGACTACTCACAGTTGTTCACTATGCATTGAAACTCTATACTGGTACAGCAGGATTCTTCAATCCAAAGAGTCCGAAGGAATGGATGGAGCTGATGATAATCATATTCGGCAATGCCATTGGCTGTGGGTTTATGTCAATGCTTCTATGGAGTACATCACCAGAGCTTATCGAAACGTCTACTCAGATAGTCCAGAAGAGGCTTAGTGCAGGTTGTTTCAACTGCTTCCTTGCAGCCATCTGTTGCGGATTCATCATGACAACGGCAGTTAACTTTGCCAGAAAGAAACACCTCACCCCATTGCTATTCGGTGTACCTCTCTTTATCATGTGTGGTTTCACCCATAGTATTGCAGATGCATTCTATTTCCTGTGTAGCCAGGAGTTCGTATTTACCAAGAGTCATATTATATTGAGTGGCAGTGTAATGGCAATATGGGCATCTGAGCTTTTAGGTAATTTAATAGGTTGTAACCTGTATAGAATCTTAATTCCTAAGCAGCCAGGTTAAAACTTGTTAAACAATTTTGTTATTTCAGATTTTTTTTATAACTTTGCACCCGTAATGACTAATAGAAATTTAGTTATTGGATTGATTGTTATATTGATTATGTATTTTTTCAAGCGAGGCAAGAATAAAAACAAGGGTAATAGCAGCTCTAGAAGAAAGGAGCATGGAAACCCTAACTCCAGGCAGAAGAGAAAAGCCAGGAAGGAAACCATTACGGAGGCGCAGAGGCTTTCAATCGTCAATGCTGTACTCAGTAAAAGGAGACTGCTAGTTTACACAGATAGTTTGTAACATTAGATAATATTTTATGAATAATCCATTACTTAAAGAATTGAAAGAGAGAGGACTGATTGCAAGTCTCTCTGGCAACCTCGAAGAGTTGCTTAGTAAACCAACCGTATTCTATGTAGGTACTGACCCCACAGCGGACAGTCTTCACCTTGGGCATTTGCTGGCGTTTACAACCGCTAAGTTGCTCCAGTCCTACGGTCACAAGCCTATTGTTCTTTTGGGTGGTGCTACGGCATTTATCGGAGACCCATCATTTAAGTCAGAGGAGCGTAAGCTTCTGAGTGCTGAGACCGTTGAGCACAACATCGAGGGTATCCGCAAGCAGGTGAGCAAGCTGCTTCACTTTGATAACGATGACCCCAAGGCTGCTATCCTGGTCAATAACTACAACTGGATGAAGAACTTCTCATTTATCGATTTCGCACGTGAGGTTGGTAAGTGTATCACCGTTAACTACATGATGGCAAAGGACTCTGTTAAAAAGCGTCTGGAACGTGAGGGTAGTGGTATGTCATTCACTGAGTTTACCTATCAGCTTCTCCAGGGTTACGACTTTGTTGAGCTGTATAAGAATTACGATTGTAAGCTTCAGATTGGTGGTAGTGACCAGTTCGGAAACGGTACTACTGGTATTGAGCTGATTCGTAAGATGCTTGGTAAGGATGATGCCTGTATGTTGACTTGGCCGTTGGTGACGAAGGCTGATGGTACGAAGTTCGGTAAGTCAGAGAAGGGTAACATTTGGCTTGACCCAGAGAAGACAAGCCCATACGAGTTCTTCCAGTTCTGGCTGAATCAGTCTGACGAGGACTCAGAGCGTTACATCAAGCTCTTCACACTTATCCCATTAGACGAGATTGCCGAGCTTATCAGCAAGCACCGTGAGAACCCAAGCAAGCGTTTATTGCAGAGAAGACTGGCTGAGTACATGACTGACATGATTCACGGCAAGGATGCCTTGGATGGTGTTGAACAGGCTACCGCATTCCTGTTCGGTGGCATTGATATCAAAGACGTAGACGAGAACGGATGGAAGTTCATAAAGGGAGAGGTTGCTACTGCCCAGATTCCAAAGGAACAGCTTTCCAGTGGTGTGACCGTAATCGACCTGGCTACTATGCACGATAAAGTGCCTTCTAAGTCAGAGGCTCGTAAGCTCATCAAGGCTAACGGTTTCTCCATTAACAAGGAGAAGGTAAATGACGAGAAGACAGTAATTGACATGAGCAGCCTTATCAACGGAAAATACCTGCTTCTCCAGAAGGGTAAGAAAGATTATACACTTGTAGTTGTGAAAAATTCTTAAAAAAATCGACTTTTTCTCACTTGTAGTAATATTTATAGTAAACAGATATTACTATGAGTGAGAAAAAAGATAATATTTACGTTTATCTATGGGAGGAACTAAATACCATTTATGTTGGTAGAACCATTAATCCAAAGTCAAGGCATTATAGGCATAAACATATTTCAACTGAAACAACATATAAATTCAGCAGCGAACATCATGTTGAGCATCCTAAAATGATAATCATTGAGAATGATTTGACTGTTGAAGAAGGTGCTGAACGTGAAAAATACTGGATAAGTGAATATCGTAATAATAGTCCTTATTTTGTTCTTAATAAGACTAAAGGTGGTGAACTAGGTAAAAAGCCACTACTGACTGATGGAGAAAAAAAGAAACGCAAGAAAGAATATTATGAAGCTAATAAAGAATATTTCAACGAAAAATCTAGACGTTACTATAGGGAGCACAAAGAGCATCTTAACAATATAACTAAAAAATATTATGAAGAGAATAAAGAATGGTTATTAGCTTTGCAAAGAGTTTATTATCATTCTCATAAAGAAGAAATAAAAGAAAAAAGAAAAGACTATTTTAAAACATATAATGATAATCATAAAGAAAAATATAAAGAGTATTATGAAACCCATAAGGAAGAAAAAAAAGAATATAAAAAAAAGTATCGTGAAGCTAATAGGGAAGAGATAAGTAAAAAACTTAGGGAATGGCGTGAAGCCCATAAGCAAGAAATAAAATCTTATCGTGAGACTCATAAAGAAGAACTTAAGGCTAAGAAAAAAAAGTATCGTGAAACCCATAAAGAGGAGATAAGAAAGTATAATAAAGAATATAGAGATAAACAAAAATTAAAAATATTGAAATAATATGGTAGAGACATTTAGAACAGAACCGTTGAATTACAAGAAGGTGTTTGACAACATCGTAGACGGTATCGTTCAGTACGTATCAGATAATAACATTAAGTGCCTTGTATTGGGCATCAGTGGTGGTATTGATTCCACAGTAACCGCAGCATTGTGCAACAGAGCACTGGTAAGATACCAGGCAAAGTTCATGGGTGGTGAAGCACCTGTTCTTGCTGGATTCAGTCTACCTTGCTCAACTAATAAGGAAGACGAGATTAGTGCTGCATCACTGGCTGGTAATGAGTTCTGTACCACCTTTGACGAGATTAACCTCCAGAAGCCATTTGAAGTTATGAGTGAATTCTGCAAGAATACCATTTCTACAATTCCAGACACTCCTATCTCAAAGGGTAACATTAAGGCACGTCTGCGTATGCTCACCCTGTATGACATTGCATCAAGGACACGTGGTCTGGTGGTGGACACTGACAACCTCACAGAGCACTTCCTGGGCTTTTGGACAATTCATGGTGATGATGGTGATTTCAACCCAATCGGTGGTTTGTGGAAGCACGAGGTGTACGGTCTAGCTAAGTGGATGAAGAAGAACGTGTTTAAGGATTCCAAGGCACTTGAGGCATCCATTGCACTTATGCCTACCGATGGTAACGGTGTGAAAGAAGGTGGAGACCTTGCTCAGATTGCCCCAGGAAAGACCTACGATGACGTGGACGAGATTCTATGTGCATGGGTTGGTCTTGACCCACGAATTAAGACTATGGTGGTTGCCAAGGACTATGACTACGGAGTGTTTAAAGACCTGTGCAATAAGCACGGAAAGGCTACTGTTGAAATGGTCATCGAGCGTTCCATCAAGTCGGAGTTCAAGCGCAAGCAGCGTCCGTTCATCATCGACATCTTCCGAGGTCTGATTACTGAGAAGAACGGCAAGGTGATGTAACACCTATAACGTTAAAGAAATTAAAAATCTGGGATTATATTTGGTAATCTCAGATTTTTTGTCTAATTTTGCAAGCAGAAAAATAAAAAGATAAGGTCATGGTTACAATGAATGAGATTTTAGTAGTATTTGGAATTGGTTTTCTCATCTTTCTGCTGGTAATCGTACTACCGTACTATATTGGTGTACGAGAGGCTGAGAGTGAAATGAAGAAAAATATGTTGAATGGACTCAAGAAAAGCAAAGAGGGTGTTAGGAAGTATACAACCAAGTTTAATGCTTCAATGTCCCACTTACAGGATATAGATGATGCAATTCATGAACTGGTCAAATCTAACAAGCTTGAGTTTTTGAAACCATTGGAAGCTTATGGAATACCCATGAGAGATTACCACTTCAACGCTCAGTTCTATATACTAATAACGGAGAACCTTGACTACAGGGTTATTATTTGCCCAACAACCATAGCGTTCGACAACGCTGAAAAGGTTAAGAGATACCTGCCACACTCCATGACGATTGAGGAGTTCGACAACTTCGTTGAGGAGTGCAAGAAGGATAACTACAACGCTGGAGTTGAGAGATTCAGACGTGGACAGGTGAGCAAGGTACTCAACAATGCGATAAAGTAACAAGATTATTAATGACTAATTTATATTAGAATATGAAGGCTTATTTTTCTTTTAAGATTAACATCCCAGAGTTCGGAATCAAGAAGGGTGACATTGTAGCCCTTGAGAATGGTGTGTTTTCTCTTGAAATATCTGGCAAGATTCTGCCACCATATCTCAAGCTTGATGAGAGCATCCTCAAGGAGGAGCTTGGCCTTAGAAAGTTCCCAAATGGTACTCTGGTAGTGCCTAATCCAGGCAAGCTTCCTTCAAAGTTCCCTGGTGGACTGTATGTTATTACTGATTTCTCAGTGAAGTTCAACAAATATACCGTAACGTCTGCAAATGACAGGAGTAGGAGTGAGCGTCTTAAGGCTACTGATTTCCATGTAGCTGAGTTGTACTACTTCATCGACTCAAGAGGTATTGTCCAGATGACATATCATGGTAAGGATAGGGTAGCCGACCACTGGAGAAGTCTTGTTGACAATATGTTCTCAAGCAAAGAGGATGCTGAGACTTACAGAAAAAACCTTATTGGTAATAAAATAACGTGTCTTGGGTAAATTATGGCAAAAGTATACATTCGTCCAAAGGACAAAATAGAGCGTTACGTTGACTCCCTTATTAAGAAATATGGGAAGTGTGAGTTTTCCGCTGGTTTGAAGTCAAGGTATTACACAATACAGGGAAAGGTTCTGAGAATATCAGACCATGTTGGTGTACATAATGACGCATACTTATCGATTATTGTACCCTCTTTCAATACTGGTGACAACTATATACTGCATGCCCATAATGGCGGTCAGATATCAGTTGTTGACTATGAGAAAGCGAAGGAGATTGTGCGTTCATTCTTCTATTTGTCAAGCATCTTTAGTGAGGTCGGTGCTAACAGAATTGACGTAACTGGTCTTGAGGAGAAGCTTACTGAAAAGAAAGCTATCGACAAGATGATGAAGGAGTTCCAGAAAATGGAAGAGTACAAGAAGAAGGCTAACACAAAGGGCAAGACAATCCTTGGTCTTCCAATGGATAGTTTCACGCCTGGTCAGCTCAAGCAGATTATGCTTTATATTAACCAAAACGAAGAAAAAACGGAGGAATAAATTATGTTAGAGATTAAAGGACAGTATTGTAAGGATGTAAAGGTCTTTACAGACAATGTTGAGGAGTCGGCATTCTCAACAATATACAGGATTGCGGATTGTATCGCATTCAAGGACAGAAAGATACGTATTATGCCAGACTGCCATGATGGTAAGGGTATCGTTGTTGGTTTCTCATGCCCTGTTGACATCGAGAAAGACCATGTTAACCCAGAGCACGTTGGCTGTGACATAGGCTGTACCATATCAGCCACCTTCTTTGACAAGCCAATTCTGGATGAGAACATGAAGGAGTTCGAGCACAAGATTCGTAAGGAGATACCTTTCGGCTTCTCAATCAACGACAAGTCTAAGATTGAGTGGAAGCGTATCACTAAGGCAGTGAATGCTGCTATGGATAGACTGTGCGCATTGTATCCTCAGTTCGCTGACTACGCAATCCGTTTCAACAGTGAGATGGACTTGGAGAAGTGGTGTACCAGAGTTCGTATTGACTATGGCGTGTTCTTGAAGTCTATCGGTAGCGTTGGGGGTGGTAACCACTTCCTGGAGTACGATGTCAACGAGGAGTTGGGTAAGTACTGCGTATGCGTACACTGTGGGTCACGTAAGCTGGGTCTGGCTGTGTTCAACTACTGGAATAAGATTGCCAAGAGTATGACCGTTTCCAAGGAGGAAATGAAGATGCTTGAGAACAACGTCAAGGCTAAGAATACCGACAAGTCCAAGATAAAGGAGGAGCTGAAGGCTGCAAGGGAGGAGTACCTTTCCCATAGGATTCCAGGCTACCTCTCTGGTGAGCACCTTATGGGCTACTTGGTTGATGTGCTTATCGCCCAGGTCTATGCGCAGCTGAACCACGAGGTCATCAACGAGCAGGTTGTGGATATATATAGGAAGATGTCTGACGGTGGAAAGCCAGTTGACTTCATCACTACCACACACAACTATATCGACTACGACTTCAAGGCTCTGACTGGAAAGCCAAACATGATGATTCGTAAGGGTTCTATCCGTGCCTACGAGGGTGAGAGAGTGATTATCCCATTCAATATGAGGGATGGTATCTCAATCTGCACAGGTAAGTCGAACGAGGACTGGAACTACACAGCTCCTCATGGTGCTGGACGTATTATGTCCCGTTCAAAGGCTTTCGACACACTTGATGCAGAGGCTTTCAAGAAGCAGATGGCTGATGCTGGGATTTACACCACCACTGCCGACGAGAAGACCCTTGACGAAGCTCCAGACGCTTACAAGCCAATGGAGGAGATAGTGAAGCTCATTGAGCCAACAGTCAACATTGAGTTCTTTATGAAGCCAAAGATGAACATCAAGGCACAGGAGGATAAGATTAAATTCTTCTAATAAAAAAATGAGGACTAGGAGACTAGTCCTCATTTTTTTCATATAGACATCCAATCTTTTTCAGTTTTTTACGAAGGAATGCTGTGTAATAGGTTTTATTCTTATAATATTCCTTAGCCATAGTACGTTTTTCCTTAAGTGTAAGACACTTCTCAAGTTTAAACCACTGATATCTAGTTCCTTGCATGCAGTAGTCCCAGTCATCCTGGTTTAGGTAAGCCTCGATTTCAATTTCCATAAACTTGTATGGGGCATAGAAGTTAACGAATATGAGAGAGAAGTTACGAAGCCATTCCCAGACATATCTGGTGTAGAATCTGAACCATGAATCTTTCATTGACTCTGCTTGTCTGATGTGGATAGTCTCGTGTGATTCCATCTGGCTGTCAATTTTGTCGGTTGCGTTAATCTTGTCAGCCTCCTTCTGTGACTTGCAATAAGCATAACCCTTCCAGGTAAAACAACTGAATCCAGGGAGCATTAACCATGCTTTTTTACCCTTAACTGTAACAAATTTACTTGGTTTCATAATTTTTTTTCTATAAATATTTGTTTTTTTCAAATTTTTAATATATCTTTGCACTGTAAAATTAGAAAATATGACTTTAGGAGAGTTAAAGAATGCACTTGGAGATAACAATACTACCAAGTATCAGATATCAGCTGCTGAGTTGTATAACATACAGGTGTATGTCAACCCATCGTTGGAAATGGACAGGGGTACTCTTGACTACTATTACTCAATAGATGTCAATGAGTTGCTTGCTTCAAATATGCCAGTGGAAGACCTTGAAGACCTCAAGAAGCAGGGCTGGTCTCTGACTCAAAATGATAAAGATTTAATTTTATATATCTAATTTATTTTTAACTTAACTTTATTCATTATGTTGAATGTAGAACTGATAGGAAGGCTTGGTGCTGATTCGGAAATCAGAGAAACCAAGAACGGAAAGAAGATGGTATCCTTTAGGGTAGCAACTGACGATTTTAACGGTGGTGAGAGAACCACCACGTGGGTAAATGTAATGTGGACGAGTGACAGAGCCATCAAGATGCAGGAGCATTTGAAGAAGGGTAGTCACGTAGATGTTCGTGGTGTGCTTCGCACTTCTATTTATAAGACTAAGGCTGGAGAGAGTGCTATCTCACACGATGTGTTTGCAGACAGAGTTGATTTCGTATCAAGTGGTTCTGGAACAACACAGGTAAGCGAAGCCGCAACAACGACTGGAGCTGACTTCGGAAAGCTGAAGAAGCAGGACGAACAAGCAGCAGTAGCAGCCGCAGGAGCAGCAAGCGACGCAGCAGATGACCTCCCATTCTAAACAATTAACTACCCACAGCATGGGTAGTTTTTTGTTGATTTACTTTTTTTAACACGGGAAATTTTGAATTCACATAAAAAAAATATATCTTTGCACCAAATTGAGTATTATAACTTTAAATTAATAGAATAATGGCAACAAGAAGTAAAAAGCAAACCACAGTTGTTGATGCTGAGGTAGTGGAGGGTGCAACCACCACAACAACCACAAGAACAAGAAGAGCTAGGAGAACTACCACACCAGCCCCAAAACCAAAGGTTGAAAGAACCAGAAAGGCTGCTGATGAGATTGCAGCAGAGGCTGAGGCTGAGTTGAAGGGTGGCACTCCATCCGTCCCTCAGAAGCGCATCAATGAGAACGGTGAGGTGAATATTGCGAACCTCTCTCCTCAGAGCCTTGCGTACTACAAGGATATTGCATCATCCCTCAATGAGAAGGATTTGACCAGTATCTCTACCTATGGTTCTGACTTGCAGCATGCAATGGATACCTATTCCAGCGACTTCCTCACACAGTCATTCAGTCGTGAGAACAGCCTGGAGTCGGCTGACCTTATTGCTAACCTGCTTGGTGAGCTTCATGAGGTTGATATCGATGACCTTGAAGCACCTGGTGCTGTCAAGAAATTCCTCCGCAAAATTCCTGGTCTCAAGAGACTTGTTATTTCCGTTGAGCAGGTGAAGGCTAAGTACAACACCATTCAGAAGAATATCGACGGTATCGTGAAGAAGCTGGAGGCAACTCGTCAGATTGCTATCCGTGACAATAACAACTTGGAGAAGCAGTTCCAGAATAACTGTGACTACGTAGACCAGTTGGAAGACCTTATCATCGCTGGTAAGATGAAGTCACAGGAGCTGGAGCAGGTTCTGGAGAACATGAAGGCTAATGCAGCCGAGTTCGAGGACTATCAGATTAGCGACATCGAGGAGTATAAGAATGCTCTCGACAAGCGTATCACAGACCTTATTATGTTGCGCTACGCATTCAAGCAGTCGCTGACTCAGATTCGTATTATCCAGCGTACCAACCAGATGGACGCTCAGAACACCGAGCAGCAGATTACCATGACTATCCCTCTGTGGAAGAACCAGATGTCACTTGCTGTGGCTCTGTACAACCAGAAGCAGAGTATCGAGATTAGTAACAAGGTGACTGAGGCTACCAATGAAATGTTCAAGAAGAATGCTGAAATGATGAAGACCCAAGCTATTGAGGTCGCTAAGCAGGCTCAGCGTTCAGTGCTTGACATTGAGACCCTTCGTAAGACCACACAGGAGCTGCTTGCTACAGTAGAGGGCGTTCAGAAGGCTCAGCAGGAGGGTGCTCAGAAACGTGCTGCTGCCGAGGCAGAGCTTGTCAAGTTGGAGAAGGAAATGTCAATGAAGGCTATTGGCATTGCCGATTCAACCCAGAAGATTGTAGCCAGAGAACTCCAGGGCAAGCGTGGTCAAAACTTGCTCTCGTTAGATAATGGCTAAGATAAAAAATATGAACTTCACGTTGCCCAAGGAGACCATACTCCACTCAGCAGTCACTGACTCCGAGGGTAACGTAGTTTTACAGTTTTCGAGAGATTGTCAAATCAAAATCCCAGTTAGTCAACTGGTTTACACAGAAGATATGAACTATAGAAGTAAGTCAACACAGTTTATTGTACCACAAATAAGATACGGGTATCCTAAGAGAGAGGAGAAAAAGGTAGAGAAGAGATTCACTATGCCTAATAACCTCTTCAAGGCTATCGATTTCACCGAAATGGGAATTGTAGAGGCTGAGGATAATTATGACTCAATGCCTAGGTTCATCGTTGGTGAGAAGTATGCCCTTACTACTCCTGGATGTGATGGTTTCGCTGGTTCTGAGAAGATATATAAGCTTATCGGTATCCATGACGAATACGGTGGTGTAAAGGTTGACTCATTGATTGTGAAGCAGATTTCTGGAGAGGTCGGTAATATCTACACCCTGTCTAAGAATGACTGTGAGCACATCGGTATTGAGTATGAGGCTGGTCTACAGCTCTTCCCAAAAACGATGTCCTGGGTGCATGTAAAGGATGTAATCGACTTTGACGAACACAACCTTGCTACCACACCTAGAAGTGATGTAGACAACACCATAAGGCATATAGTTCTTAAGCTAGAAGGATTCAGTGACTACTCAGACGGTTACGTACTGTCTCCTAGCGGTAAGCTGATTAAGGAAGAGCAGTTTGAGAGGTCTATCATGGTTGAGAGCAACGAACCTATCGTATACGGTAACGGTGTCGTTGTGCCAGACCACAAGCCTCTGGATGCCTGCATAGTTCATCCATCGACCAAGCTGTTTACTCATGGTAACTTCATTTCTTCTGAGGACGAGGTATTCATCTACATTCAGTTGAAAAAGCATGATGTAGACTATGGCTCTTTTGATAATTGCTATGGTGTTGACCCTAAGTACCTTGATGGCGTTAACCCTAACGAGTTCTTCACTATCACATGGGATGAGCTTGGTGGTTTAACCGTAGAGGAATACGAGGAGATTAAGCGCAAGAAAGCTGAGGCAGAGGCTGAGAGAATCAGACAGGAAGAGGAGGCTAGAAAGCGTCAAATTGAAGAGGCTGAAAAGGCAGAGGCTGAGAAGAGGAGACTCGAAGAGTTGGCTATCGAGAGGATGAAGAAATTCAAAATCAACCAGCCATCGGATGTTAAGATACCTCGTTTCAATATGGAACTCGAACCAATCGTTGGTATTGAGAAGTATATCGATGACCTTGATAACTATTTCAAGGCTGTTGATGCTCAGTTGATTACCATTGACGAAGCACTTCTTAGAGTTGCTAATATAAACCCATACAGAAGGGGTAGTTTAGTAGATTTTTTAGACGAAAGATAAAACATGAGAATAGTAAATGAACCAGAGACTATCGATGGAATAAGGGTAGTCCAGGACAGCGAGGAAATCGCTGAGGCACTTAGACATGGTGAGACAGTCTACCACTGGGAGGCTGGAGATTCCATGAGACCACTTATCAACCACATGGAGTATTGCAAGATTGTACCATTAAGACGGGCTGATACTCCTCCTTCAAGGGGTGATGCAGTATTCTGCAAGATGACCAGTGAGCAGGGTGATTACTATATGGTACACCAGGTATGGGAGATTGCAAACTGTGGACATGATGGAAGGACATGGTACAAGATTGGAAGCACAGGTACTACCGTATTCGGTTGGTCTTGCGAGATTCTTGGTAAAGCCTACGGTACTGACATCTACCAGGAGGTTACTCCAGAGATTGAGGCTACTTGGCAAGCCGAGTGGGAAGCACGTCATCCAGCAGAATAAAAAAATTACGGAAAAGACTTGTTTTTTTTAAGAATATCATTATATTTATAATAAACGAATATTTCAATTATGAACTTATCAATTATACTACACGGAATAGAAGAGCCTAGACAGCATGGGTATGAGCAGTATCCAGGCGAAGGCCGTCGTGCGTGTATTTTTGTGTAGTAGATTAGTTGGAAATTCCAGTGAAAAGGATTTTAGTTAAACATAGGCTTTTATTTTTGGGCAGGTAATCTACTATGATTATCTGCCTTTTTTGTTAAAAAATGAAAAAAATTGGTTCAAAATTTGGAATTCTCGAAAATTTTCTATATCTTTGCACCGTGAAACTTTAAAATGACTTGTTTATGTGCAAGAATAGTTGTTTAGACTGTAAGAACTACAGACGGAAGGAGACCAAGGTAGTCGGAAGAAAGCTGGAGTGTGGTGGAATGCTTTCAGTTCCAGTGTACAAGGAGATTCCTCACCACTGTGATGTTCACCCACGCTACTTTAAGAAGTGGTGGAAGGATAACAGCCACAAGTGCAGTACAGACGAGGATTATGTAGAGCCTCGTTGCTATGAACCTACTGAGCTTCATAAGTCATTGGATGAAATGATAAGTCTGGCTCAAGAGATTCTGGATGGCTTCGATAAGAAGGAGAAATAAGACTATAGAGGTAATAATGCAAGAATTCTAGAGTATTCAATATGAAAAAAAGAAAATGTTATAGAATTGCTGAGAAAAGATTCCCAAAAGAAAAAGATAGGAAAATTTTGAAAATTCTAGCAGAAGGTATTAGAAGAGGTGGTTTAGAAGAACCCACCAAAGAAGAAATGGGATTTTAAAAAATTTGTATATCTTTGCACTGTGAAACTTTAAAAGGATGGCGCATTCGTCTAGTGGTAGGACACCACACTTTCGATGTGAGAACAGGGGTTCGATTCCCCTATGCGCTACAAAGATGTTCGAAAAGGTGTAGTTCGAAATGCACTGAAGTAGATTAAATGTGGAAAGTCGTACCCTTCCAAGCAGTCGTGTTTTCCACGCCTCGTTTGGGCTAAAGTGGGCGAGAGATTCACGCCTCCAACACAGCATCTTTATTTGGTCCCATCCTCTAACAGGTTAGGAGGCCTGCCTCTCACGCAGATAATGGGGGTTCGAGTCCCCCTGGGACTACAAAAGTCTTGACGGTGTAGCACGTGATACTTAATAAGACTTCGGTTGACCGTCATAGTCCATGAGACACGCTCTCGTAGTTCGTAGTGGACAAACTTGGCCCTGTCCTCTATTGGTAGGAGCACTGCCTTTCACACAGAGAAACTAGGTTCGATTCCTAGCTGGGCTACAGAGTGGGAACATACAGCAAGTATTAAGTTACTAGAATGTGTATTTAGGAAAACAAAAAAAATGTTCCCTTTATTATAAGTAGAGACGGTGGATTTACGGATAATTGCCGTACTAGGGATTGCCGAAAGGATGAATCCATGTCTACATTGCGCACGTCTCTATTTACTTTGGGGTATGGTGTAATGGTAACACTACAGATTCTGGTCCTGTCATTCTTGGTTCGAATCCGAGTACCCCAACGAATGGTGGTTCGACTCCACCTCGCTGACCGAGATTGTGGTAAATGCAACAAAGGGGTTCGAATCCCCTTCCTATTCTTAGGTAGAGGGTAAGTTGAGGTTAAAATTTTTATTGGGCGATGGCCGAGTGGTTTAAGGCGGTAGTCTCTGAAGCTATTGTGGTGTTACATCCACCGCAGGTTCGAATCCTGCTCACCCAACGATATTTCACCTGTGGTGTAACGGTAGCATGCAGAACCAGCGTTCTGTGGTAGGTGGTTCGAGTCCATCTTAGTGTGGCTATGGATATAAGAAAAAGTTTCGATAGGGCATTTGAGAGAATGCGCCAACGCAATTGGGAGAAGATATATGTACTGGTTGACATCCATGATACAATCTTCAAGGCTTGTTACCATAACAAGGAGGAACACAAGTGGTATCCCTTTGCGAAGGAAGCATTGGAACTCATGAGTTACGCCAGTAACATCAGCCTCATACTATGGTCTTCATCCTACAGGGAGACAATTGAGGAGGTGTATGGTAAGGTGTTCGAGGAGAACCATATCAAGTTCGACTACATCAACATTAATCCAGAGACCAAGAACAATGACCTGTCATGCTTTGACGAGAAGACTTACTTTAATGTCGGTATAGACGATAAGTTTGGATTCGATGCTGAGACCGATTGGTACGGAGTGTACACATATCTGGTTGATGCAATACGGCTTGGGAAATTTAAATAATATAATATGATGAGTGTTGAAAGTAGCATTAAATTGCTTAAGGAGAGAATAGATTACCTCAATGGTAGAAAAGAATGGTTCAGTAGGAATCTTGGATATGTCGAATCAGAGATAGAAGAATTAAACGAAAAAATAAGGGAACTAACAGCAAGTGTTTAAACATTGAACTGCAACTTCAAAATCCGTTTAAAAAGAGTTCCCGTCAATCGGAGGGTAACGGCAGCAGACTGTAAATCTGCCCTGCTTTAACAAATTGTCGTACTGGTCTTGCAGTAGGGGGGTTCGAATCCCTCCCCTCCGACAAAAATATCTAGGTGTCAGCTAATTGGTTAAGCCTCTACGTTTGGAGCGTAGGAAGTGGGGGTTCGAGTCCCTCTACCTAGACAAATCCTGGAGGAAACGGCAACATAGTTCTGCAAAGTAGCCGTGATGAGATAGCAGAGTTCGTTGGTTTGAATCCAACCCTCCAGACAAGGAATCTAACAGCAGATTAAGAGACTCCAGGCGAGTAGCTTAGTGGACTAAAGCCCTGGATTTTACCAGGAGACGTAGGTTCGAATCCTGCCTCATCTTAGTTGAAACGATTCCTGTTTACATGGTGATTGTAGCTCAGTTGGTTAGAGTGCCTGGCTGTGAACCAGGAGGCTGTGGGTTCGAGTCCCCACCTTTCACCCAAAGAATATGGTGTTTGTGGCCGAGTGGCTGAAGGCGCATGTTTGTGGCACATGTTTATCACCGCAGGTTCGAATCCTGTCAAACACCCAAAGCGTTTAAGAGGACTATATGATGGCTAAAGGGCGTAGTATAGGAGCAATCGGCATATTTCACCGTGCCCTAATGATAATGCAGTGTCGGTGGCATGCTGAATAATGCTTAAAAAAGTTACGAAAAATTTGGAATTGTGAAAAAAAATATATATCTTTGCACAGTAATTAATCGGGGAGTAGTTCAGTAGGTAGAATGCGGCATTTGGGATGCTGTGGTCGCTGGTTCGAGTCCAGTTTTCCCGACAAGGAAACTTGCAGCAATGATTTAGTTTCATTTTGCATCATAAGCGAGAGGTCGTGGGTTCGAGTCCCACCCCCGCCACTAGGCACACAGAAAATGGCGGGGTAGCTTAGTTGGTAGAGCTTTTAGTAAACAACAAAGGTTTCCTGTTATGGTAGCCCATACCTTAAATGGGCAAATCGGGGTGTAGCTCAGTAGGTAGAGCACGGCATTTGGGATGCTGAGGTCGCACGTTCGAGCCGTGTCGCCCCGACGACATTTAAAATTAAACTAATGGGAGAGTATAAGAAGATAACAAAGGATGATGTCAACTTCCCAGCATATTGCTTCTTCTTCATCAAGAGGTTGCTTGTTAACATAGAGGAGGCTGGGTTGGATGAGGACACAACTCTGACGTTACGTATTGATACTTCAGAGCACCCATATTGTTACGATGCGTTTGAACTAGTAGTGAGAACGCTTGAGAGGAAAGGTTATACAACGAGGATACCTGGTTTCAAGAGAGAAAAGGTTGTCGGGAAACCAGACGTATTTCAATATAAATGGACGATTAAGAAAGCTAAAAAGTTGGATGATTTGCCATTTTAATTGGAAAAAATTTGGTTTTTTGAAAAAATTTTTATATCTTTGCACTAGTTATACCTTGAAGTAATAATTTTTTAATAAAAGTTTTAAACAGAAAAAAATGAAGAAAGTAATTTTAATGTTGGCACTCTTTAGTGCTGTAGTATGTGCGCAAGCACAGATTGCGACTGAGAACAGTAACGCTCTTGACAACATTGGATTGGGAGCAACGGCTGGTGTAACCACACCACTTGACCTTAACTCAGCATTCCCTGTTAACACGACCTTGGGTCTTGTTGCTACAAAGGGTATCACTCCAGTTCTTGGCTTACAGTTCGAGGCAACCACAAGCCTTGCTGACAATCATTTCGCTGATGCTAAGACAGCGTTCAAGGCTATCAACCTTGGTTTGAATGGTAGTTTGAACATCCAGAACATGTTCCTTGGCTACAACGGAAAGCCTCGTGTGTTCGAGACATCTGCAATCGTAGGTTTGGGTCTAAAGCACGTCCTTAACAACGGTGGCAATGATGTAGTCGCAAAGACTGGTATTGATTTCACATTCAATATTGGTAAGAAGAGAGCACATTCATTGGTATTCAGTCCAGCAGTGTACTGGGGTCTTAGAAACAATGGTCACATTCAGTTCAACCACAACAACGCGCTGATTGCCTTGATGGGTAGTTATATCTATCACTTCAAGAACTCCAATGGAACTCACAGTTTCAAGACTTGGGATGTTGGGGCAATGATTAGTGAGATTGACCGTCTCAACAGCGAGAACGCTCAGTTGGAGAAAGACCTTAAGACCTGTATTGACGGTAAACCAACTGTGGTAAAGATTGTTGACAACACAGTCACTGTAATTGACAACAGTGCTTGGATTGTCCAGTTTGAGCAGGGCAAGGCTGAACTCTCACTAGAGGCTAAGAACATCCTCAATCAGATTGGCAATGATGCCATCGTTGACGTGATTGGAACAGCTTCACCAGAGGGCACAGATGATTTTAACAAGCAGTTGTCCGAGAAGAGAGCAGCAGTCGTTGCTGATTACCTCACAAATCGTGGCGTTAAGGTTAACAGTTGGGAAGGACAGGGCGTAAATCCAGTTACTGGTCGCGCTGCAATTGTTAAGACGCTCCAGTAAAGAGTGTAACATTAGGAGAATTTAGTCTATGCTTTGGCGGTACACGCAAAAAAAACCGCAGGTTTATCAGTCATCAAATCTGTCTACATTCTCCTTTTAACCAGATGATTAGATAAACGGTTGCTGCAAAAGGTAAACAGCTCAGAACTAGTACCAAACCAGACAGCACATCCTCCAGTCCTGGAGTAACTGTCATAAAGCTAGTTCATTCTTGCGGGTATAGCACAGGGGTAGTGCGTCTGCTTGCCATGCAGAAGGTCGAGGGTTCGAATCCCTTTACCCGCTCACGAGTCGAGTAACCGTGAATGCGACTGTAACTAGGGGAAATAATAGTTCACGGATGACTTAGAGGGTTGATAGAAACCCTCATATTTGCGAGTGTCGTATAACGGAGCATTTGCGCATTATACCTGCTTGCCATGCAGGAGACGAGGGTTCGACTCCCTTCATTCACTCAAAAACACTTCACTGGATTGGTGCTATGTCCTAGGCTTAGCGTGGCGGTTCGAATCCGTCACCAGTGACATCAAAAGAGATTTGAGGCTCAACGTAACGTCGGTAGTCCCTGGAAGCCACGCCCTTCCAAACTAGCTGCCTAAACGTATGTGTAGGTATAGTGGTAACGGTTACAACCCACTTCATGCGAGTGTCGTATAACGGTGCGTCAGCGTATTATACCTGCCTTCCAAGCAGGGGACGAGGGTTCGACTCCCTTCATTCGCTCACCATGCGGGTATAGCACAACGGTTAGTGTAGGAGATTTCCAATCTTCTGATGTGGGTTCGATTCCCATTACCCGCTCAATGTGGAAACGTACAGCAAGTGTTATCGTTTAGAAAAGCAATCCAAGCTAGGGGTCGTAGGTTCGAATCCTGCCCGCCACACTTTTTCAAACTACATGTGGCGGTAGCTCAGCTGGTTTAGAGCACTAAAAATAAACAACAACCGTTTCCTTTTTTTTTTGCGGTTAGTAGCTCATTCGGGAGAGCATTCGTCGTCCAGACGAGGGGTACTGGGTTCAATTCCCAGCAATCGCTCAAGTAGACACACTGAGGAAGTTGGCTTGAGAGCAGCAATCTTCTAAGGAGTGGGCATAAAGTTCCCTGTGAGCCTTAAGCAACCAGGAGTTAGAAAGTAGCCTGGGAGATATTGACTGTGAGGGGTAATCAACAACATGACATTGTAAACTCAATGGCCTGCTGCCTACATTTGGGTAAAAGTCCACCCTTAGAGAGTAGGTACTGGCAGTATGGCGGGGTTATGAACCTAGGTTTCGGTAGGACACACGGGACTCCTTTGGCGTAACAGCACACTCAGTTTTTTAGTTGAAAAATACGACTTTTAATATTATCATTATGGAATTAAAATGTATGCGTTGTGGTCATGACCTCATAATAGGAGGAAATGTTATGCTTAGTGACATAGGAGTCGCTGATTGTGATGAGGATGATGCAATGGTAACAAATATGACATGTCCCTTCTGTGGCGCTTTTTATGAAGTCACAGATACACCAGAGTCAGAGAAGTCTAACTATCCATACTGGAATGATGATTCCATTGAGGTTTAATACTGAGGTATCGTCGCAGTCTTATACACTGACATTAACCACGTAATTGGTGTATGTGGGTTCGAGTCCCACCCTCAGTACTCCAAGGAAACAAACAGCAGTATTGGGCTAAAATAATGCTACCTAAACGGTATGGGGGTTCGACTCCCTCATGGGTCGCTCTAATAAAGCGATTCATTGGTGAAAGTGGTAAACACGGCTTTAGACAAACATTGTTTCCTGTTTTTTTTTTGCGCCTGTGGGCAAATCTGGTAAAGTCACTACACTTAGGATGTAGGTTATTCTGTGAGTTCGAGTCTCACCAGGCGCACTTTTTCCTTAAAAAGATTTAAAAAATTTGGTTATTAATTAGATTTTGTATATCTTTGCAGGGTAAAACTAAAATGATAATGAAATGTTAGTACGTTTAATAGCTATATTGGTTACGTGCCTTGTGCTGCTTGCAGTGATTATAGTAGCTGCTAAAAACATAGCAAAAGGCGAGGAAAGGAATAAGAAGGACTTCCTGGATGAAATCGAGGAGGTGTCTAAACGAGTTAAGGACTTAAAATAAGAAACTATGTGGATAGTCTGTATCATATTGGTTAGTCTCCTGTTGATAACAGCAGTTCTATTCAAGTATGAGGCTTTACATTCAATTACGGTTGACCAGAATAAGCCATTCCTACATGATGACTACGACTACAGGAAGGACCCAACACTGAAACATCAGAAGGTATTCTGCAATAATTGTCAGTTCTTCGATGGGATTAACATTTGTTTAGCAGAGCCAATGTCTGAGGTTACAGATGCTAGGGTAGCACATTGTAAGGCAACAAGTATGTTTGTACCTAAATAAGATGATGCACCCGTAGCTCAGTGGATTAGAGCAACGGCCTTCTAAGCCGTGGGTCCTGGGTTCGAGTCCCAGCGGGTGTACAAAGTAAAATGTACGATTATTCGTAAGATTACCTGTGATTGTGCTTGGATGCATAGGCGAAAAATCCCTATGTAGAATCTCCCTAAAACGGTGGAAATCCTCTCGCAGAGACTTTTTAGTCCACAGAATCACAACCGCGTGTGATTAGTTAAACAATAACACTAGAGGATAATACCGTACTAAGTTGAGAAATTAATGTCCGAGGAAACTTCACAAGCATTAAGTTTGCCTCTGTGATGCCAACATTAAAAGTATCATAAATGTGTAGAAAATATATAGGAGATATGAGGGAAATACATTGAATACCCTCACATTCTATTCCGATGTATCGGATAAGAATGCCTAAGTTGAAATTATACAAAGATAGTAGAGAATTAATTAGACAAGTCAACAGTGGTCTTGTTATTCGTGGGAAGTCGTGCTGCAATTGACGTTAATTCAGTAATTCTTTCAAAATGTCACAGTGGAGAGAGTCTATTTGAGTATTACTTGCAAGAATTTCAATATGGTAAAGCAAGTAGGTCGCAGGTTCGAATCCTGCTGGGTGTATCACTTAATAAGAGTATGATAAAGAAGCGTTGGAGAGAGTGGCAGAAATCACTCCGTGAGGTTAAGCAGATAGTCTACAAGACCTGGGACAACCAGAAGTTCGAGTATAAGGTTCTGCAACTACTTGATACCAAAGCAGGTGATAAGGTAGATAAGGTAGAATTTGAAACTTTTGGTAAAGAGGAAAGGGCTATTGTACACGTCTCAAGACTAGGTAAGCCACATGGTCAATACCTATTGTTCAGAGAGTGGACTAACAACGTTATATTTGAATAATGGTGGTGTAAAACGTAACTGGATGACCGTCACAGTCTTCTAAACTGTTCTGTCGAGAGACAGTTGGGGGTTCGAATCCCTTCACCATCACATTCCCTGTGTTGGAATCGATTTGGAACGGGAGAACATAAAACACAGTACACCGTCGCAAGGTTAAACTCCGAGCACGACGCAGGGATACTTTATAGGGACGTACAGCAATGTAAATTCTCTTGTAAAATTTCCATTTTGTTAATTATTCTGAAGACGGACTGAAGAAGCGTTAATCCCGCAAGGGGCGTGAGGCATCAGTTAACAGTCTGCCAGGACTTTAAACTGGTCGTCCCTTTTTAATATGTAGGGGTAAAACGTAATGGATGACCGTCCTGGTCTACGAAACCAGTCTATCGAGAGGTAGTTGTGGGTTCGAATCCCACCCCCTATACAAATTTTAAGTTAAAAGGAGAATAATATGGTAGTAAAAATTAATGGTGACTACGAAGTCCGTATCAAAGAAGAGGATATTATCGTAAAGGATAAGAAACTCTATAACCTCACTACAAAGAAGTTTGAGGCTGCTGATGGTGACATCGTGGAGTTCATTACTGAGAAGGATGGTGTCAGAAGATGGCATCGTGGTTATGTCGATGGCTATACCTACGGTGATAAGATACCTTTCAGAGGTGTTGACCGTTCGGAATATCATAACATCACCTACAAGAAGATTGAGCATATCTCTACAGTATCAGACCCAGAAGGTCTTACTTTTGAACAGAAAGAACTACAGGCAGCAACTGAGGCATTATGAACTACGAGACTAATAAACAGTTCTCCCTGGATAGTGAGGGCTTCTACAGGTCTATCCTTAGAATCACATACACACCCATCAAGAAAGTTACATGGATAAAGGTGTACCGTAAGAAGGGTGATGTGGTGTATAAGAGAAATTTGTTCACCTTGTTTAGGAAGAAGGTGAAGGAGGTAGTCCAGGAAGACATCATCAGAGAGACTGGTTGGGATGGTTACTACTATTACAAGATAAGCGATTATGCTAAACGTCATAATTACCTTATCATTGATGGCGAACTTCATACTAAGGCACGTGTGGATGTTGAAACCAACGTTAAGGATGGTAGTAGGGTTTTGACGTTTGATACCGAGGCTGATGCACTGGCTTATGTGGCTTCTCTGAAAGAAAATTGCAAAAAATGCGGAAATAATCTGCTATAAATTTGGAATTGTCGAAAAAAATATATATCTTTGCACTAGAAATAGAAAAAAGTAAAAAAAATTTTGGTACAATAGGTACTTTTTGAAAATTAGTATATAATTATAGAAAAATTAAACTCATTTAAATTATGATTACAACAGTTAATAATATTGTCAAGACCAATGCTACATTTGCTACATCAAGTAAATGGAGTGATTCTGTTGCGTCTAATTTTGATGCAGGGGGAGGACAACAGCTGTATGGTTATACTGAGATATAATATGTAAAAAAGTCACTTACTTCACTATATATATATATTTCCCAAGCTGTTGAAGAACTCCAAAAAAGTATTCAGCAGCTTTTTTTTGTAAATATGTGTTAAAAGATAATCAGAAATTTGGAATTCTCAAAAATTTTGTATATCTTTGCACCATAAAATCAAAATCGGGTTTATATGAAGGTGATATGTACAGAGCAGTTGCAGACCAACAGGTCAACGTTTAGGACTGGTGAGGAATACACAGCCAACGAGATAAACGAACACTGGTACGTAGTAGACTCGATAGGGGTTGAGACAGAGGACTTCTTGCTTCACTTCGAGGTGATAGAGGAGGACATCCAGGAGGTTCTTACCCAGGAGGAGGCAGAGAGAGGAGTGAATGAACTTACACATAGGTTGGTAAGTTATCCAGAGCCAGACATAACACCAGGATGGCTTGATGGTTATGAAGAGAATGGCGAAGATGAAACATGGTGGGATAAGCTAATGGATTACATTTTCGTATGACATAGGGGGCGGTAGCTCAGTAGGTAGAGCGCTGGACTGAAAATCCAGGTCGTTAGCGGCAGTTCGATTCTGCCCCGCCCCACAGAATTTGGTGCATTCGTTCAGTAGGTTAGGATGCCTCCCTGTCACGGAGGAGATTCACGGGTTCGAGTCCCGTATGCACCGCCAAAGTTAATATATGGGCGCATAGCTTTTTAATGGTTAGAGCGACGGCCTGTTAAGCCGAGGGTTGGAGGTTCGAATCCTTCTGTGCCCGCAACAAGTAAGAGTGGTATGATGGAAGACAGACATGCTTCCAATCAAATGGAAGTGCAAGGCTTAAGAGCAGCGTTAGGGATGAAATTGCCCTTTATCACGACTAAGACTTACTTGTAATTCTGGGGAGTAGCGCAGTGGTTAGCGCAGTAGACTGTTAATCTATTGGTCGTGGGTTCGAACCCCACCTCCCCAGCGAAAAAAGTTCTTTGAAAATTTGGATTTCTCAGATATTTTATATATCTTTGCACCATAATGGGGTTGTAGGCTAACTGGCTAAACTGATAGCTTTGCAAGCTATATTAGAGGGTTCGAGTCCCTCCTTCTCCACAAAAAGTGATTAATAATGCAACCCTTGAAGAATCATATGTAGTCATGAATACTGTGAGGAGTAAAGGTATCGCTGCCTATGGCTGGGGCTTGATAAGTAAAAAAGTTGCAGAATGATATGCGCCAGAGAAGCGAGTCATTTAATCACTAAATTGGAGGTGTACTCAAAATGGCTGAAGAGGCTTGTCTTGAAAACAAGTAGGTCGGTGATGAGCTGGCGTGGGGGTTCGAATCCCTCCACCTCCGCATTGTTTAACTCATATAATTGAGAATAATGATAGATTACGACATCGTAGTAGTTAATGACGAACGGTTTAGTCAAAAATGTATTGTTCCGAAGAGGAAAGAAGACGGTCATAGTCTTGGGTCTTTGGTAATCCAAGATGGGTCTTCTAAGTACTACAACCGATTTGCAGAGTACTGCAACGGAAATGGTAAGTTGATGGTAATGAAATTGGTACTGGTACACGAGAAGTATGCAGGCAATGGAATTGCAACAGCCCTAATCCAGAAAGCTCTGGAAATACATAAGGACTACAACTTTGTATTGCTGGTATGCCCATGCGCACATATGGCAATGAGTGGAGACCAGCTTCAAGAGTTCTATAGCAAATTCGGATTTGTGAGGACTGGAGAACTACAGAGGACGATGGTCAGAAAGGCAAGATAGCCCTTCCCTGTTGGGGGCGACAATATCACAGGGTGGCGGTTGATAAAATGACTAGAAAGCAATTTGAATGGTTAAGAGAACATCAGCCAATTGAAGTCGGGTACTTCAGACCTTACGAAGGTAAAGAACCAAAAGAGTATCACCATTTACATCCTAATAAAATAGAAATGGAGATTAGGGGTGAGTACTTCATATTTAGTGGAACGTATCATACGTGGAATGGTAAGAACTTTGTTCAACATCATGCTAGGTTTAAGATACATTACAGAAATGTAAGAGAACTAAGATACAGAAGGACATACCAGGGGAAATAACCTGGAGAAGTAACCGTCGGCAACGAATGCGTAGTATCATTCAATCAAGGCGAAGCATTACAGTTGTACGGGATGGTGGAATGTAAAGTATCTAATTTATAAATTATTATTGAATGGAGGAAAAAAAGTATTGTATAGTATGCGGAAAAGAGCTGACTGGTAAACAGCAAAAATATTGCTCAGTGAAATGTACCTCTGAAGGAACTCACGCAAAATATGAACATGTTTGTGGGGTTTGTGGAAAGAAGTTCATTGGGTATAAAAACGCTAAATTCTGTTCTCCTAGTTGCTCTTCAAAATATGGGATATCATTATATATTGAAAAATGGTTAAAAGGGGAACATAAGATAAACCCAAATGTATCATTTCCAATCAGCATTAGAAAATACTTATTAGAAAAGTATAACAATAAATGTCAAGAATGTGGATTTGAGGGATATAATAAAGCTACTGGTAATTCGATATTACAAATTCATCACATTGATGGTGATAGCGGTAATAACTCAATCGAGAACCTTAAGCTGCTTTGTCCCAACTGTCATGCAATGACAGAAAACTATATGGCATTGAATAGGGGTAAAAGTAGTAGAGATAAACGTTATAAAAATGGAGGGTAAGCCTTGACGGTGATAGGGGCAACCTGCTAAGTTGTTTCGCTCCACTAGGGGTGTGGTTCGACTCCACTGCCCTCCGCAGTAATTTTAAAAGAATAGTGTTATGTTTGGATTAGTGGTTTTAATTCTTATTGGCTTTTCAATAGCTACAATGTTTACTGACAGTATTAAGGGTAAATTGTTTAATTCAATTATCAATTTTTCTCTTATGTCTATGTTAGCCATAAAGGATTATGGAACAGGTGTTACGTTATTATATATTTTGTTCCTGGTGTTATCCGTCATTAATGCGGTACTTGTTGGAATATACACACGTATGTATCTTGAAGAGAAAAAGGGTAAGAAGACAGCTAAGGTCAGCAATAGAGATAAATTTTTGAATGAAATAAAAAAGAGATATGGTAGTTAACGATATTAAGCCTCTTGTGAAGGGGACAGCACAGCTCCAGTACATTATGTCTGGTGGTATAGCAGTCTATCACATCATGGCAGTGGACGGTACGAAGTACCAGCTTGAGATTGACTTGTCAGACAAGCATGATGTCGGTGAGACAGCCGCATTCAAACCAACTGAGAAAGCTCTGCTTCTTATGAGGTGGATTAGAAAGGCAAATGAGAACGATTCATTAATTGAGATAAAGTAAAAACAAATTTTAAAAAATAATAAGCATATGAGAACTGTAATGGTTTATAAACGTAAAAAGCGAAAGTGACGCTCTACGGATGGTCAACTAGGTTGAAGCTATGAGTGTCATAGGAAGGATACAAACAAATGCGCTTGTAGCTTAGCTGGTAGAGCACGTGTCTCTTAAACATGGGGTCGAGGGTTCGAATCCCTCCAGGCGCACAAAGATATTCTGTATCGCAATATGTGCCCATAGCTCAGTTGGTAGAGCACGTGACTTTTAATCACGGGGTCGAGGGTTCGAGTCCCTCTGGGCATACCAATACGCTTCCATCGTATATCGGTAAGTGCCTGGAGACAGACGGATTACATCGGTCTTTTAAACCGAATAGCAGGGTTCGACTCCCTGTGGAAGCACATTTTCATATGCATCGTTGGCAGAGAGGTTATGCAACAGACTCTTAATCTGTGTGAGTAATCACGACGTGGGTTCGAGTCCTACACGATGCACGAATTTTTAAATGTTACGATAATGGATGATTGCGATAAGGGTTTCTGTGAAATACTCGACTTTGAAGAGAAAGAAAAGTCGAGGTTTACACAGAAGGAGATTGACGACATTCTGAAAGATATGCTGTCTAAGGTAGACTATAAGGTTGGAGATTGGGTTGAGACCTGTAATATGCTCCCAGGCATCGTTCAGAAGATAGATATATGCTTCGACAAGGAAGGCGACTATTTCCACGATAACGTCGAAATCTTCTATCCCCATTACGCACTAGATCCAACCAGGAAATACGCCTGTGCAGGTGAATACTATGGTGGTAGCTGCTGTTCAAGTGAACATTGCGGAGTACACAAGATCACACCGGAATATGCCTGTAAACTCATGGCTCTTGGCGAGAATAGACTCGAAAAGTTATGGGAAAAGGGCTGCAAAGAAACCCCAGAAGGAGAGGCTATGCACTGGTCAAAAATGGTTGAAGACGAATACGAGAGAGTATTCGGAGACAGAATGAGAAGATAAAAATTGTGGGTACAGACAGCAAGTATAAGATTACATACAACAAACGGTTAATTTGTGTAACGTGGGTTCGACTCCCACCCCCTCCGCAAATATAAATCAAATCTGGAGGGGTTGAAATGACGGAATTGTGTACCCTTATATGCCTCCATAGCTCAATTGGCAGAGCAGCGGTTTTGTAAACCGCAGGTTGTTGGTTCGACCCCGACTGGAGGCTCAAAAAAAGGAGAATGTTATGAAATACGAGATTGGGAAAACAGTAGACTTCAATTGGGAGATATGGGAGTACTATTGTAATACTGATTTACAGTACGAAGGTACTGAACGCCTTACTGGTAAGATAGAATCATATGATGAAGAAAAGAATTCTTATTCGATAAGAGTTGGTGACATTCTATATCAAGGCGTAAAAGAGCATGAGATAATCAATAAGGCTGCTGAATTTAAGCATAATCTCACGGATATGAAGATTAAGATTGCAAATGCAGCACTTAAAATGAGGGATGCATTATTTGGTTGTGACCATCCAGCGCATCATGAAGAATGTTCTAAGGAGTATGATAAACGAAAGGATGAGTTATATGACCTTATGAGTGAATATGATAAACTTGAAGACGAGTATATAATGCTTGGAGGAGAGAAAACGACGTATGAGTAATAATGGCTTTGTAGTTTAATGGTAGAACGCATCTGTGGTATAGATGCAGCCTCAGTTCGATTCTGGGCTTAGCCTCATCAAATGAGCTGGATGGAATTAAATAATGCTGGGGTGGCTGAGAGGTTGAAGGCACTTGATTTGTAATCATGTTCGAAAGACAGCGCAGGTTCGAATCCTGTCCCCAGCTCCAGATTTGGCTCTATAGTTTTAGTGGTAGAACGAGGCCCTCGTAAAGCTTAGGCATGAGTCCGATTCTCATTAGAGCCTCATATTAATTAAAGTAGAGTGTTATGAATGTGTTTTGGTACATATACGTCGTTGGAGTTGTGGTAGCCCTGTTTCTGATAACAGACGAGTTCAAGAAGTGGTGCTTAAAGAACAGGATCGACCCGAATACGGCTACGAGTGATTACAATGTCCTGCTTATGATCGTGATAGATTCGCTTGGATCTTGGATCTCTGTAGGGTTCTGGTGGTTCACTAGAGAAAAGGATTAAAAGACGTTAAAAGAATAAGCAAATCCTTTGATATTTGAAATATTTTCAGTATCTTTGCGCAGTAGTAACTAAAAACGTTTGAAATATGATAGTAAAATGCCCAAAATGTCACCAGGACACGGAGATTAACATCGCCCGTGCTATTGACGAGAACGGAGAAGTATTTAGGTGTGAACATTGTAAATATCCATTCAGATATGCAACAAAGTAGTATGTATGACTTCACGGCTGAAACCGCTAGAAAACTAGCAAAGGCTGAGAAAGACAGGATGGAGAAGAGTGTGGAAGCACTCGCCAATGACATCATTGACTACATCAGATCCGTCTATAAGGAGAAAGTTCAGAATGCTATCTCCGAGGACGGCAGAAACACTAGAGTTAAGTTCTATTTACCTAAGCCTCTTAGGAAAAGAGCCATAAAGGTAAAGGACAAATGTGTCGGTATGCTACAGGAGAAGGTGAACAACTCCTTTACAAATACTGGCTTCGCTATTAGGTTCGAGGTCAACTCAGACTACTCGTGTGATAGTTGTTGCTTAATTAGCCGTTGGTGTACAAAGAGGTGTAAGATCACCTTATCGTGGGACAAATATGATAGAAGTTATCTGTTATGATAGTAGCGTTTGATACATATTATTACGATGGTTTTTCCTATACAGTTGCAGGAGTGTTTGAAACTTGGGCATCCGAGAAAGTAAAATACTATGTATGCAGCCGGAGGAAGGGAATAGATGCTGAGTACAAGCCAGGTGAGCTTTATAAGCGTGAACTGCCTTGCATTATGCAGTGCCTTGAGAAGATAGACGTAGATGCAATATCTAGCATAGTAGTGGATGGATTCGTCTGGGTCGTGAACGACGAGGGTGAGAGAGTCCCAGGTCTTGGAAAGAGGCTACAGGAGGCAATCGCAGAGAAATACGAGCATCACCTGTCAGTGATTGGCATAGCGAAAAACCCATACCACACAAAGATCCCAAACTGCATAGAGGTATGCAGGGGTCAGTCAAAGCAGCCACTGTACGTTACCTGTACTGAGGACTTCTTCACCCAGCACTATGCTGACGAGGTAAAGCTAATGTTCGGTGAGTTCAGAATCCCAAACATCATCAAGGCAATTGATACGAAAACAAGAAACTATTGTGCTGATGTTAATACAGAGGAAGAAAGTAGCCCAATCAAGCAGATTATACATGAGAACAACAATAAGAACAAGGTAAGTACCCTTGGTGATCTGGCTATCGATATGGGTGACTTCGAGCAGTTCGTATCAGATGTAAAGGACAAGGGGTTTGAATACGAAGGGGCAACATAATATTTAAATTCGTCGGTGGGGGAGTGGTTTAACCCAGCAGTCTCCAAAACTGCCGTAGCGTTTTACGTTACCGTGTGTTCGAATCGCACCCGGCGAGCAGTAATAGAGGTGTCGGCAATCGGTTAGTCAGTCGGTCTCCAAAACCGAATTAGTGGGGGTTCGAGTCCCTCCACCTCTGCCTAATAAACAGAGGAGTTATGGAAATTAGTACTATTATTGGGGTCAGTTATTTCGTGATCGGATTCGTACTAGCGTTCTACTGGTTCGCTAAGGACTATAAGAAAGAGTATGATGAACTTGTCGATAATGACATCCCGGACAGAGGGGTAACCAGTTTATTCCTGCTTGGGCTGTGGTTATTCTGGCCTATTTATTTAATTAAAAACATTGTAAAACATAAGAGAATATGAGAGTTCCGAAGTCTTTTATCAGAAACAGACTCTTTGAGGTCTGTACGACGATTTTCGTCAAACCGAGAAAAAAAGCAATAGAGTTGTATCATAAGAGACTTGCCTGGTGGATGGACATCTACGGTGTCAGATTCAAGCACAGCGGACTCTATGTTATATTTAAAAAAATTTGTATTTAGAATATGATTACGCATTTTTTACCTTACGACGAGGAGACAGCAAAGGCAATCACCAGAGAAGGAAAAAGGATGGTGAGGAAATTAATTAGAAAGTTGAACAGAAGATATGACTGGATGGAAATTACTTAATATGGTTATGCCTTGGACATACAGGCAGGGGTTTACTTATCCAACGAAAGACCATAACACACATTCTGGCAACAAGAAGCATAAGAGTCTTGGGCATTGCGGACATGTGATTAAAAAGGCTGGTCAAACAATGTTGAGGAGAACGTTGAAAAGGGATATGATGAAACAGTTGGAAGATGAGTAAACACTTTTTAACAAAAAAAGTTCCTCAAAAATTTGGAATTACGAAATAAAATATATATCTTTGCACTGTAATTCAGAAACGGAAGTTTAACATTAAAATTAAAGACAATGATTGAGACAATAGTTTGCATAGCAATCGGTTGGTTTGGTCACAAATACAAAGATCCCATCGTGGACACTGTGAGTGGCTGGTTTAAGAAATAACCAACAAAGGCATCTTGGCATCGAGCCTGTCGGTGACACATTTTACCGGAATAGAAGCAACTGCGATATACGGCGGGAGATAGAATAGTTCAAAGAAAGTAATTTGTGGACAGGAAGTTCATGCCAACGTTACAAGTGGGAGGAGAGAACCGTAATAGTAGGAATCATTGATACCAACGAGCAGCGTGTCATAAGAAACCTTCGGGTCTCCTTGAAAGGCCGAGTCACACTTTCAATAACAAACGGTCCCAAATGCTTGAGAAGTTTAATAGGTATAAACGCAGATAGAGGCTGACAACAGCTGAACTGAAACAGAAGGTTCAAATCCTCTCCGCAAGCACTAGCTAGGCATTGCTTATTGGCGTGGTAGCAAGATTTACTCCACCCGCCTTCAATGGATAGAGAGATAAGTCGGTATCACCGAAAGTAGATTGGCTGGGTAAACGCTAAGACACCCTGTACACGCCTTTCTCATGTACTGTTACCGATAGAGTTATTCCAGATAAGCTCACTTCGAAGATGCCTAGTTTTTAAATGGGTGTTATGTAACGCATACGAGGGTATGGGCTTTCCTCCTTGGGAGAGCAAATGTGTAGGTTCAAATCCTACTACGCCCACAATACGGGTAATATAGGACTCTGACTTCGGAAGGAGGATGAAAACCGTAGAAAGATCTGCACAGGAATGTCCAAAAGACATCCGGAAGGGTCACGTGACTTGTACAGATCCATAGATGGCACTTCGGAAGAGACGGAGCTTTCATCGGTTTGTTGGAAATCGGTCAGTTTAGAACCACAAGTTCAGTAAACGTGGGATGTTTGAGAAAACATATTAAAATTCTCAGCGCAAGATGATTTATTCTATAAGGTCTATCTTGCACCATGTATGGTTATCCAAGCGGTTGAAGGGGCTAGTCCTACAAACTAGTATTTACACGATGGTTCGAATCCATCACCATACACTGGAAACAGTGGGTTCGAATCCCACACCAGGAAGCTTACAGCAATTGTAATAGGACATGACTTTTGTAAACATTTATCCAAAAAAACAGCTTCCGATTTTTAAAAAAGAAGTAAGTAAGATGGCAGAAAAAGTAGGCGTAATAATCGCAAGATTACAGCCCATACATAATGGGCATCTGGAGTTGATTAACCAGGCACTCAACGAGAACGACAAGGTACTCGTCCTGGTAGGATCAGCAGACAAACTCAACAAGAGGAATCCAATCCCCATCAATATGAGGTTGGAAATGGCTATGGAGGCTGTTACCGAGAAGTTCGGCGACGATGCCGGAAGAATAGACATTCGTCCTCTTGATGATCTTACGGATGAATCTGACAACTCTCACGATTGGGGTTTCTACCTCTATAGTAAGATTGTCGGTATCACCAGATCCCCGGAGTTTACCATCTATTACTCAGATGGATTCGAGATTATCATGCTCTGGTTTCCACCATTCATCACAAGGAACTTTGTTTCCTTTAAACTGAATGCCAGGGGAACAATTGCTGACAATATCTCAGCCACGAAGGTGAGGCATATGATTATGAACAACGACGAAGAAGCGTTGAAGCGTTGCATCCCAACGGGCGTTATGAAGAGGAAGGATATACTGAGGCAGTTCATTGCTGCTTATGATACATAGAAAATAGGAGATTGCTCTGCGATAGTTTAAGAGTGAGAACGCAGACCTAAGTTTCTGAAACGCTGGTGATAGCCTAATCCGGCAAACAGGGTAATCGATCCTATAACATGTTGGTGTAGCTCAGCTGGTTAGCAGCACCTCGCTGATACCGAGGAGGTCGGGGGTTCAAGTCCCTCCACCAACACCATTTGAAGGATACGAGAGGAGAACTGGAGCAATCCAGATGTAGACAAATCGGCATCAAGTTCGTGCTTGATGTGCTTCTTCGGAAGCTTCGCTAGTGCAAATCTAGCTCCTTCAACACTTAAAAAAGAAGTGATCTTTGAATATTCTGATACATTATTATATTTATCTTACACAAATGGGCTTGAAACGGAATAGACAGCTATGCGTTTGGTAAGAGACAAGCAGTGGGCATACACTAGAAATAGCGAAAAAATATAAACGGCGAGATAGATTTCTCTCCTGCTTATGCATACGCTGTAGCAGCGTAAGCGAAGCCGAGAGGCCAGGCTCTTAGGAACAGAACATCCTGGTAATTTGTTTTCCTCGTTTTCTCAAAATGAGGTGGTGGTCAAGATGACCTTTCCAGTCATCCCCCTGTGACGGCGACACATATAAAACGTTCTGAGGAAGAAAACCTCTTGCCAAAAATTGAAAAGCTTGTATAATCTCTTATGGGATGGTAGTTTGGACGTGGGTTCGACTCCCACCAGGTCCACCAAGATAAAAAAAATTCACTTTTTCGAAAAAAAAGTTCCTTAGAAATTTGGAAATACGAAAAAAAATATATATCTTTGCACTGTTAAACAAAACAAGTAAAATGGACAAGATATTAGATAGTGAATTTAGACAGACCTTGTATAAGAACTTGGTCGATGCGGGTTACGACAAGAAAGAAGCTCAGAAGATCGTCGGTGTGAAATATCATGCAGCACTGAAGGCAGATCTGGTTAGCATCTTGAGGGACAATCTCCAGGTTATCGAGGAGGAGTCATACGACATCACTTTCGATGGGGATAAACTTAATGGAATGCTAGCCGAGTTGAAAAAGGTCAAAGGCGTAATTAGCGAAGATTAACAAAAAAAAGTTCCTCAGAAATTTGGAATTACGAAAAAAAATATATATCTTTGCACCGTAAGAAATAAAACTAGTGGAAACGGACAGCAATATACAAATTACTTGAATATTTTAAGTTGTATAAAAAGTCGCATTCGGAGCACGTTTCCTTAAAAATATAAACATGTTGATAACAAGTACCACTGTTAAGCTATGACTGCTGAAACGATTGCAGAGTGTTGATGAAGCTTCATACGGACGAACAACATGTTTTAAACATAGCGGCAGAGTGAAACAGTTTACACGTTTGTCTCATAAGCAAAAAACACCAGGTGCGACTCCTGTGTGCCGCTACACATTTGAGAGATACCAGAGGAGAACTATCAGCAATGATAGATGTAGACAAATGGGCAGTATGGTAAATACTGTGCTACTTAACGTAGCTTCGTGGTTTGCAAATCCCACTCTCTCAACAATTTGGAAGATACGAGAGGAGAACCGGAGAGATCCGGATGTAGACAAATCGGCATTAAGTTCGTGCTTAATGTGCCTCTAAGGAGGCTTCGGCAGTGCAAATCTGCCTCTTCCAACCATTTGAAGGATACCAGAGGAGAACGTCAGTAATGACGATGTAGACAAATGGGCACTAAGTTCGTGCTTAGTGTGCTCTTCGGAGCTTCGGTGTGTGCAAATCCACCTCCTTCAACTAAATTATTCTGTAAGGCTGAAGGGCACGTTAATGCTTGGGAAACAGTGGCCAATGTTCCTAAAATTACAGAATTGAGTTTACTTAGAGGCAATTGACTCTTTGTATACAAAAAAACAAATCGTGCCATCGATACGTTATTCTTTAGCGTAAAAGAACATTTGAGAGTTACCAAAGGAGAACTGGTACACGTACCAGATGTAGACAACTGGGCATTGCTTTCGTGAGTAATGTGCTTCTTCGGAAGCTTCGCAGATGCAAATTCTGCACTCTCAACAACATGTCAGTCACACTGGCTAGGGGATAGACGGATAGGGAGTTGTCCGTTGACTAAAAGATACCCTTACGGTGACGAGGCTTCCTAAGTATCTGATTGGCATAAAGACCTCCCACGTTGTAGGCTTCGGCTGAAAACGAGGAGACTGGCTAGCTTTCGTAGCCATAAGGATAATCCAGTGATGGGATAAATGAGTTGGAGATTGTCAACTAGCCCGACTCAGATGTTCCGGGAAACCGGGGTATTTCACTGAAAAGAACAGGATGCGGTACGGAGTTCCGTAGGTAAAACGGTGCGACGTACTACCAAGGTTAACCGCTTTGGTTGAGTAGCGATACAATAGATCATCTTGTTGTTCCCGATTCAATAGTCACCAGTTGGCGGGTTGGGTTCAGATAAACATCCGTCTTAACGTGAAAGGGCGTAGCCTATAAGCGTTAAGAACCGTAAGGCTGAGGATGGGTATTAGTGCTACAGGACTGTGGTGGTCTTGGCATAGGAAGGCGATTTAGTGGGCTGTGCTCAAAAGGCACGGATGCTAAGGGTCGCACCTCGTCTTCCACTAGTTGGGAAAGTGTAGCTCAACGGTAGAGCATTGGCCTCAAAAGCCGAGTGTTACAGGTTCGAATCCTGTCGTCTTTTAAAATAAAGATTAAAAGCGAAAGTGTGCGACACTGAGCAGATAAAATGCACTTATCTCTCCTGCAAAATGGAGGCATCGGGGACTTGCAAGGAATCCGATGAACGAGTAAAAGTAGTCATCTGCGTTAACAGGAGGCATCCTGTGAGTCCGCAAGAGCGTGGTGGTGAACTGAATGTTATGATTCTGTACCGGAAGGTTTAAATCAGTAAGAGTTTGGTGGTTTTCGCAAAACTATCGTGCATGGTGTCTACGTCCATCGTAAGGTGGCGTGTGAAGAGCAACGTCCAACCGTTGTATAAAGGCATCAACATTAAGGTCAAATTCTCAGCCTTTTTGTATTTTTATAGGGTTGTAGTTTAGCGGTCTAAAACAATTTGTTACGACCTGGTACTATACACGCTGACTTCGGAAAGCGTTGACGCTTCAAAGCACGTATCCAGGAAATGATAAACGACGGAGGTTCGAATCCTTCTGGCCCTGCACATTGAGACTTATATAGTAGAAAAGCGGAGCACGTGTGAATCGGAGGTAAGCGGGTAAAATAAATCCCTTGGACAAGTGAGTTCCCCGCCCAGAAATGAGGAGATACTACTATGTAACTTGCAAGAGTCTCGATTGCTTTAGGTAAGCGAACCTAATTTATATAACATATGAGAGATTTTAGTTACAGCGGGTTCGAGAATCAAGAAACCTGCAATCACCTCAGAGGAGGTGAGACGTGTAAGGTGACTGGGATTGGTAATTCCATGACACCTATTTTGAAGTCCAGGCAACCAGTGATCTGTGAGCCTGTAACTGACGAGACGACGCTAAAGAAGAAAGACATTGTTCTATGTAAGGTGAGAGGACATCACTACCTGCATTTGATCCATGCGATCAGAAATGACAAGGAGTATCTGATAGGAAACAATCACGGACATATGAACGGCTGGGTATCCAGGAATCAGATCTACGGCAAAGTCGTCGAAATTCTTTAAGGTCAACATGACGGATGTATGATGAAGGTTCGATTCCTTCTGACTGACAATTTGGGGTTGCATGTTCCAAGGCTGGCGATGGACCTTTGCAAGGTTCGTGGGAGAGTTCGATTCTCTTCAGCTCCACTTATGGGAACTCACAGCAAGTTTCTCTTGGGTAGTAATTTTGTCTTGAAAACAGAACAGTTGGTTCGATTCCAACAAATCGTAGTTCCCTTGCAACATAGCGAAAGCGTAGAACGGTTCTTACGGCACTCTCATAAGGTGACAACAATGGGTTCAACTCCCATTTTCGCTACACTAGGAATCTTACAGCAATTTATATTCAGCACCGAAAATAGCCGAAGACAAGCAGATTCCGATTTTTAGTAATAATAATTTAAAAAGTAAACAGCAATGAAAAAGAACAGTTTTTGGTAGGTATCTGACCAGTTCTGGTAGCTGAGACAGATTCGTGGTCCGGATGTGATTTTAACTTGAATGGGAGATTAGTGAGAGTCGAGAGTTAAAACAAATCAATAACAAACAATTAAAATTACATCAAAATGGAAAAGAAAATTTTTACAAGTGAGACTACGACGAGGGAACAATACCTCAAGTTTAAGGAGTATATTAAGTCAGATCGTGAGAAGGATCACGCTGACTATGTGGCGTACTACATCTTCAAGCACAGGCTAACCGGGGAAGAGCGTGATAATTACCTGGAGGACGAAGTTAAGACTCGTTGCCGTAAGATGCTCTTTAGTGGTCGTTGGTATGGTATGTCTGGCGGTGATTGGACTGACAAGGTGGCAGCACCTTCGTTCAAAAATGCAGTCATTAACAAGTATAACCAATTTGCAACGACAGATGGAGAAGAAAAAGAATAAGCTGTATGTCCTGGTGGACAAAAGCTTGAGACCAGTTTACGGATGTGTACAAGGTGGACACGCAGTGGCACAGTGGTTGCTTGAGCACCCATGCCAGACTTGGGATAACCAGTACCTTATTTACTTGAGTGCTGATGTTCGTAAATGGAAGATGAGGCTCAATGCCCTTGACATTGACTACTCTGAATTCAACGAGCCGGATCTCGATAATAAGACCACAGCAATCGCTGTTCACGGTCACGATCATGTCTTTAGCAGCCTTAGAACTGTTACCGAAGACTAACAATATAAAGCACTACAAGCCTAGCGTTTGTGGTGCTTTTTTTTATAAAAAATCTTAATTTACTTGTATATTACAAATTTTTTCTATATCTTTGCACCATGAAAAAGGTAGCAGATGCAAAGCCGGGCGATAAAGTTATCTATAAATCCGGCACTAAGGTAGTAGAGGCAACGGTGGTTGAAAAGCCAATCGACGATAAAGTTCGTCCTAAGTTCCTCATTGG